>Ga0129315_1000026_pt1 | contig 178446 bp, 161 predicted proteins | sample Cm827metagenome_FD_94432 | JGI IMG/M metagenome (GOLD analysis project Ga0129315, IMG submission 94432) | Eastern black-and-white colobus group fecal microbial communities from Wisconsin, USA - Cm827 metagenome | ecosystem: Host-associated > Mammals > Digestive system > Large intestine > Fecal...
GATAGTCACGCATCATTTCTCTCATTGCTGCTTTTTGTGGGCTGTCTTTTCTTCTTGCCATAAAAATAACCTCCAAACTGAGTAATTTTATCTTACATCAGTTTGGAGGTTTACACAAACTTTGGGATATTCCCTGTCTACAGTTTGATCACTTTCTTAACCGAAAGTGCTCTCATCTTTTTTGATACAATTTTCTACATATTTCTTTATTTCTTCATTATCTTCCGGCATCTGACAGCCTACAATGTAAATTCCCTCATTGTCAGAGCAGCGGATCACGCGTCCTTCTAAGGAAGAATGCATTTTCAGATCAAATCCCTGGATCTCCACAGTCAGCTCTGCCCCCTTATGGTCAGCAAAGAATGCTTCTCCTGTCAGGAATGCAAAACCATTTGCGCTGATATTATCCATTTTTCCGGCAAATACACGGCCGCCTTCCTTCATGTTGATCTTGCAGGGATTGCTCAGATCCAGTCTTGGGTACTTTCGTCTGTTCAGGATCTTGGGTCTGGAGTTCAGCCGAACTGTATAAGCGCTCTTTGGATCCTTGGGCTGCTCTAAGTGGATCTCTGCCTGATCCCAGCAATAAATCACATTTTCCACTGTGATCTGGAGCTTGCATTCTTCATTTTGGGTGATCGGCTGGCCCTGTTCCAGCTTTAACCTGATCCCATCTGTTGTCTGTCCCAGGAATTCTCCGTGATATTCCTTCTCCGCTTCTCCCTGTCCCAGGCTGATGACGGTCTTCATACCGGGCTTAACATCCGTTATGCCCATGAAACCGCCTACGCCCAGCTCGCACATAAGCGCCTGCACCACATTTTCAATGTTATTGATGTTTGTGGCGCTTTCTTCATATTTGCTGAGCATTTTCTTACTGATCTCGCTGGAATCCGTAATGCTTTCCGTCATGGTCTCCATAATGCCGGAAACCTGCTCCATATTTTCAACAAGCTGCTCATTGGAAGACTCTACTTCCTTCATGGCGCCGTCAATGGTCTTGATATGCCGCCCCAGCTGTACCGAATCTTCTGCGATCTTATTTACGCTGTCACCGGTCTTTTGTACCTTTTCCAGCGTAAGCTGTATGAGCTTTATGGTTTCCTCCATGGAGGCCGTCATCTGTTCTGAAATCCCTTCCAGTCTCAGAAGCGCTTCCCTGATCTCTCCGGAAGAATCCTTTGTTTCCGTACTAAGGGTCCTGATCTGCTCTGCAACCACGGAAAAGCCTTTTCCGGCTTCCCCGGCCCTTGCCGCTTCAATCGACGCATTCAGCGCAAGAAGATTGGTCTGGCTGGAAATCTTGTCGATCTTTCCTGTTTCCTGCTTTACTGTTGCAAACTCTGTCTTAAAATCCGAAAGGATCTGCTCTACTTCCGAAGATAACTGGGCCATCGTTCCCGCTGTCTTAACAAGTCCCGCCAGATCGGCTGCGCTGACCTCGGAATGCTTTCCGGATTCTGCCGTAAGGCTGACCATCTCTTCTATCATGGAAGCTACATTCTGAACCTGAGCGCTGATGTCTGTGGTCATATCCTTAGAGGATTCCGTGCGCCCCCGCAGCTTCTCATTATTATCTGTAAGCTCATTCATTCCCAGCATGACCACATCAGAACCATGCTTGTTTTCCGTAGCCAGCTCCCTGACAACGGTAATTCCTTCCACAACAGAATTGCTGGCTGTCTTGACCTTTTCCACTGTTGTGATAACTCTCTTTAAATCCGCCTTAATGCTGTCCGTTAAGGCTCCGTCCGACTCATTTAAGTGCTTGATAGACATGATAAAGCAGATATAACACAAAACAATACAGGAAACCTGAAGCTGATAATTTTTCATGTCGGTGGCCGAATTACAGCCCAGCACAGCCCCTCTGTAGATTGCGCTTAAAATAACGCTTAAGGTATTGGCAATTCCGCATCTGATCATGAATTTTCTGCTTTTATACAGAACCAGAAGACTGGCTACCGGCAGAATGTATGTAAAGGAAATCGGAGAAGCTGTGGTACAGGAAAGAAAGGTATAAAAGAGGCCATAGCCGATCACAAGATCGTGCTTATAAAGCTCCGTTGCCTTTCCCTTTATTTTCATGATCACATCGCCAATGACAAAGGGAAGCCAGCAAAGCAGAACAAAGATCACATACTGATTTGCCGGATAAATACCATTTGCTACATCCGCTCCATAATTTGCTGTAAGTAAGATTGCAAAGATAAGCCAGATCCTGCGTGCCTTTTTGTTTGCTTTTTCTTTAAATACATTTTCATCATAGTTCATAGTTCGAACCCTCACCTTCTGCCGTCTCTTCTGTAGGTCGTCTGTATGTATTTCCGGTACTTTTTTCCCAGTCCGATTTTATTTTAAGCTATCTGTATGAGATTTTCAAGAAAAAACTATATTTTAATCCTCACCCATTTTCCCTGCTTAAACCGCACGGTTGCAAAGATAAATCTGGACACCTGATCCCCAAGCACTCCCATCCAGATCCCGATGATCCCCCATTCCAGGGTATATCCACAAAAGTAAGACACAATGGTACGGATAAAAGTCACACTGATCATGGATGCAATAGCGGTGTAAAGCGTATCTCCGGCGCCTCTTAAGCATCCCATGTAAATCACCTGACAGATCTGGAAAACCACAACGAAAATGATCACATGCATAATGCTCACGCCAATGGCAACAATATGTTCCTCCTCAAAGAACAGACGGTACAGCGCACCGGCCCCGAAATAATAAACAAAGACCAGACCAACTGCAATAAATGCCCCGATCAGCCTGCAGGTTCTTCCATATTCCTTTGCCAGCTCCGGATCCCCTGCACCAAGGCTCCTGCCGATCAGCGCCACAGCGGTGGCCTGTAGGCCGTCTCCAAAGGCAAAGGATAACGCCATAATGTTCATTCCCACCTGATGGGCTGCCATGGCGTCTGTTCCCTGATCTGCCGCCATGATCGCAGTAAGCATAAAACCCACTCTCATCAGCACCTGTTCAAAAAACACACTGTACCCTACCTTGATCAGATGGTGCAGCGCCAAGAAGGTCGGTTTTATTTTATTGGCAATAATATAGGGAATGCTGATAAAGTTATCTTTTTTCAGAATAGAGGCAATGCTCATAATACAGGCAACTACCGTTCCGGAAACAGTAGCGAGCGCCGCTCCCTGAATGCCCAGTGCCGGGAACCCAAAATGTCCGTCAATGAGCAGGTAATTCAAAATAATATTGATCACGTTGGAGGTCACATTGGTGCGCATGGTGATCTTGGTATTCCCAGCTCCCCGCTGTGCCGCATTGATCCCCATCTGAACACAGTTAAAGATCATGCCACCCATGATGATCCGGAAATAAGCCACTGCGCCGTCATGTGTTTCCTGTGTGGAACCACAGAAATCAATAATGGGCCCTGCAAAAACTACGAACAAAATGCTCAGGAGCCCTGCTGCAATCACAAGGAACAAAACTGCAGTATAGAGGATCTCATTTGCTGCATCCTGCCGCTTTTCTCCCCGCCTTCTTGCAACCAGCGCCGAAATAGCAACATTCAGGGCAAAAAAAAGAGAAAGTCCCAAAAGCTTTGGCTGCGTCGTCAATCCTACCGCCGCAACCGCATAAGAGCCAAGGGCGCTCACCATCAGGGAATCGATCAATCCTGCAAATGCAACAAAAAAAGACTCCACGATCGCCGGCCATGCCATATCCACTGCAATTTTTAACGTTTCCTTATGATATCGATCTTTTAAATTCATTTCCAAACACCCTTAGTTATTGTAGCAAACGCCATTCTCTTTTTCAAGCCGGGTGCCTTCCGCTCATAAATAACAAAATAAGAAGAGCCGTTCCTGTAATTTTGATACCAAAAACTAAAATATCTGGAATTCGGGGAACATTTTATATATAATAATAGGTGATTTTGGGGATTATGAAGTATTTACCGGAAAGATTTATAAAGGGATAAAGTCAGGAAACTATGAAAGTAGATATATTAAAAATATCAGACGGCGAAGAAAGCATTGTTATCCGTTACAAAGAAATGACCCCATCAGTCAACAAAATAATATCTATTCTGCAAAATGAAAAAACAAAGATTTGGGGAAAGACCCATGACCAGAATGTCTGTATTCAGACCGAAGAGATTTTATATCTGGAGTCTGTAGATGACAAAGTATTTGCTTATACAGAAAATTGCGTTCTTCGGATTGAAGGATCACTTAACTCCTTTATAATGGAAATGCAGGATGAGTCTTTTTTTCGATGCAGCAAATCCATGATTATCAATGTAAACAGGGTCGTTTCACTGAAAAGTCTTTCTTCCAACAGGATTGATGCAACAATGGAAGGCGGAGAGCACATTATCATTTCAAGGAGATATGCTGTGGCATTCAGAAAGCTTTTGAAGGGGGCCCGATAACATGAAAAAAGAGAGGAAACTTTCACTTTGGGAAAGGTATCTGACAAAAGAAATTGGAATAGAGTTTAAAGCCTGTCTTTATTTTTATGCAATTCTATTTTTTTATTGTATTTTCAGGCTTATCAATGGCAGATTTGATGCCGGAATTATGCATATGGCGGAAATGATTCTCTCCTGCTATGCGATTGGCTATGCTCAGGTATTTCTCTTTTGGAATTTTGATGAAGCGGATCAGCTCAGGTGGAAAGAAATGATAGGAATGGTCATATGCACTGCTCTCTATTGCCTAATTTCTTACTTTTGCGGATGGTTTGACAAACAGCTTCTTATAACAGCCTTGTTTGCAGCATACATTCTTTTTGCATATATTTGCGTGTTTTATATATACAAATCAAAGAGAACGATTGATGATAAAAAGCTTAATGAAGAGCTGAGACTTTTTCAGACAGAACACAAAAAGTGAATGCTGGCGGTAAATAAGTGCACCTTACGGGAACAGATATTGTTCCCGTTTTTTATTTCTGATATTTATAAGCTATAGAAATCTTAATCAGATGACAAAAAGAAAGGGGAATTCTATGGCAAATGTAATTGATATCAGAAATCTTACAAAAAGCTATGGTAAAAACAGAGGGATCATTGATGTGACACTTTCCGTAGAAAGCGGTGATATTTTTGGCTTTTTGGGACCTAACGGTGCAGGCAAATCGACGACCATCCGATCCGTGCTGGGTTTTTTAAAAGGCTACAGCGGAGAAATCCGGGTTTTGGGAATGGATAGTGTAAAAGAGCATGAAAAAATCTTGGCAAACGTAGGATATATGCCATCCGAAGCATGGTTTTATAGTTCCATGCGTGTAAGGGATGTTATTCGATACGCTGCAAATGTCAGAGGACTTGATTGCAGTGAAGAAGCAGAAAAAATCTGCGAAAAGCTAAAGGTCGACACAAGCAGGAAAATAAAGGAATTGTCTTTAGGAAACCGAAAAAAGGTCAGTATTGTGTGTGCAATGCAGCACCGTCCCAAACTTTTTGTATTTGATGAGCCCACAAGCGGACTGGATCCGTTGATACAAAGAAATTTTTTTGAACTAATTCATGAATATGTAGAAGAGGGGGCCACCTGCCTTTTATCAACCCATGTTTTATCCGAGGTCAACAAATATTGCAAAACTGCCGCCATCATGCGGGAGGGCAAATTAAAAATGCTGAAATCTCCCAAGATTGATGAGGATATGTTTCTAAAATTTTATGAGGAGGAGAATATATAATGAAAACGATATTTTTAGGAGAGCTCCGGCTGAATCTGAAAGCACTCTTCATATGGAGCATTGTGATTGGCAGCTTTGGTTTCATCTGTATCCTTTTATATGAGAGCATGCAAGGGGATATGAGAGAAATGGCAGATGCTTTTTCATCGATGGGGGCTTTTTCCGATGCATTTGGTATGAGTACCTTAAGCATTGCGACACTGAAAGGATATTTTGCAGCTGAAATTGGAACGATACACAGTCTTGGAAGCGGAATGTTTGCCGCTGTTACTGCAATTGGAATTTTATCCAAAGAGGAAGAGGGGCATACCGGAGAGTTTTTGCTTTCACTTCCGATAACCCGTAAAAAGGTCGTTCTTTCCAAAGGTCTGTGCGTGCTTTTCTCACTTATCATTTTTACCTGTATCTGCGCCTTTTTCTATTCCATGGGTTTTATTGTCCTGGATGAAGAGCTGCCGGCAAAAGAGTTCTTGAAATTTATGTATTATCAGTTTCTTATGAACATTGAAATTGCTGGGATCTGTTTTGGAATTTCGTCCATATCAGGAAAAAACAGAATGGGAATTGGAATCGGCATAGCAATTCTTTTTTACGGATTCGATCTGATTGGAAGAATTATTCCGGATCTAAAAGAATATTTGTTTTTGGGTCCCTATTCCTATGCAAACGCTTCTGCCATTTTTTCAGGTGCTGATACTCCTGAAAAAGCTGTGGCAATGGCAGCTTTTCTAACCAGTGTAGGAATTCTATTCGCCTTTCTTTATTATGACCGAAGAGATCTTGCAAGTTAAATATTGAGGGATTGCACGCTGCAAAAATGCATAATTCCTCCACGTTTTCCACATACTACCCATACAACACAAAATATGGAAAGTATGTGAGAAACAGGAGGATTTTTTTCTATGAAAGCAACCGGAATCGTGCGGAGAATAGATGATCTGGGGCGAATCGTCATTCCAAAGGAAATCAGGCGCACCCTTCGGATCCGCGAAAGTGATCCGTTAGAAATATTTACCGACAGAGAAGGAGAAATTATTCTGAAAAAATACTCCCCTATCGGGGAAATGAGCTCCTTTGCCAAGCAGTATGCAGAAAGCCTTTCACAGGCTGCCGGAAAGGCCGCCCTGATCTCCGATCGGGATCAGTTTATTGCTGTTTCCGGCGGCTATAAAAGCATCCTTGGAAAATCCATCAGCAAAGAGCTTGAGGAAGCGCTTACCAAACGTGAGACTATTATTTCTTCTAAAGGAGATCCTTCCTTTATCCCCATTGCACAGGACATGACAGATCCTTTTGTCAATGAAGCGATCTATCCTATTCTCTGCGAGGGTGACATTATCGGCAGCGTTCTGCTGATCGATAACGGCGAAAAGGGAAAAATGGGAGAAGTAGATCAAAAGCTCCTTCAATCGGCCGCCGGTTTTCTCGGCAGGCAGATGGAACAATAAAAAGGGCGGGCCGAATGGCCCGCCTTTCTATCCTTCTTAACCGTATAATGGGCCAAAGGCCTTACATGCCGCAAAATCTGCCGCCTCTAAATCCTTTGTTCCAAAGCTGCCCCAGACATGGGGCCGGAAAATCTTTTCCTCCTCCACATTGTGCATTGCCACAGGGATACGCAGCATGGATGCCAGAGTGATCAGGTCTGCGCCCACATGTCCATGGATAAAGGCTCCGTGATTGGCTCCCCAGGATGCCATTACATGATAAACATCCTGAAAGGCTCCTTCTCCTGTCAGCCTGGGTACAAACCAGGTGGTAGGCCAGGTAGGATCCGTCCGCTCATCGATCTTGTCATGAACCTCCTTCGGGAGGGTAATGCTGCAGCCTTCAGCAATCTGCAGAACAGGCCCTACGCCCTCTACCAGATTGACCCTTACCATGGTGAGCGGCATCTGGGCATCCGTTTTAAAATGGGAAGAATAGCCGCCGCCCCGGAACTGACAAAGCTCCGCCGGGCACCAGTCTGTAGCCTCCAGGCAGGCGTCAATGTCTCTTTCCGTCATCTGCCACCAGGGTTTCATAACAGGTGTTTCGTTTTCATCCAGGCTTTTGCCTGTAGCGTCCAGGCAGGTAGACCCGGAATTGATCAGGTGGATAAATCCATCCTTTGCCGCTCCTTCCGGTTTCCACCCTGTTACACGCTCTACTGCCGCCGGGCTCCAATAACACCTGACATCTGAAAAGCCGCTTGCCTTTCCTGTCAGCAGATTTCCAAACAGCATGGAAAGCCCGTTCAGGTTATCGTTTTCCGTTGCAAAGACAAAAGGCGCTCTTTTTCCGTTCCAGTCAAAGGTGGAGTTCAGGATCGCCTCGGTAAAATCTCCATTTGGCTTATAATCAGTCCACATGCGCTGCCCCTGAAAGCCTGCAAAAAGGGCATTTCTTCCAAGAGCTTCCTCGGTAAAGCCAAGCTCTGAAAGCTTCTCGTTTCCCTGCATGATATCCTTTATGATCAGGGTCATCTTTACTACAAATTCCCACTCCTGATCCTTCTGCTGCCTTGTATGCGCTCTGGAAGCCGGATTAGGATCGTGACCTTCTCTGCATTTTTCCTTCACCCAGGCAAGGGCTCTTTGAAATTCCTCTTCATCATAGATCCCCTGATCCATTCTCCTTAAGATCTCTGTCATATCCACCCATTCCGGACGCATGCCCAGATACTGGATATAAAAGAGCGGATCTAAAAAGGATCCCATGATCCCCATGGAAACTGCGCCAAACCCCACATAGGATTTATTTTTAAGCTGTCCCACAACAGCAGCGCATCTGGCAAATCTTAAAATCTTTTCTGCCACATCTTCAGGGATTTTGTCTTCTTCCATATCCTGAACGTCCCTTCCGTATATGGAATAGCACGGAAGCTTCATCTGATTGTGGGCTGCAATGGCCGATGCCAGGTACACCGCCCCCGGACGTTCTGTTCCGTTAAAGCCCCAGATAGCTTTTATGGTAAGCGGACTTAAATCAATGGTTTCCAGAGGATAGCACCAGCTTGGGGTTACGCTTAACGTTGCAACCACATTTTCCTTTTCAAATAAGGCAGCGCACCTTGCCGCCTCTTCACCACCTGCAATGCTGCCGGGAAAGATCACTATCTTAACCGGTGTGCCGTCTGCATAAAACACATTTTCCCTTATTAAGCTGGCGGCGCTTTCCGCCATTTGTCTGACCTTTCCTTCCAGCGCATCCCGTATTCCCATTCTTCTGGAGTCTACTACAGGTCTGATCCCGATTGCAGGATAATTTTTCATTTTTTCCCCCATTTCTGCGCACGCTTTTTGCGCATACCGAGTTTGTGTCAAGTGCGCGCAGACACAAATCTCGCGATTGAAAAATTTTATTTTTCAATCTTACCTCCATTCCGCATCCTTTTTATTTTCGTCTGCCTTCAAATTAAATTACCGTAAAACACTTTTATAATCAGAATTGGGCCCGGAAAAAACATTTCTTAAAAATGCCACAGATGCTGCGGCGTCACGGTCCAGCTGCTCCGTGGCAGCCCCCATGCTTAAATCTCTCCAGATCTTAATATCGCTTCCTACTTTGCCGCCGCTTTTCACAAAGGGCTCCATCACCACGTTTTTGTCATACCCAATGGCCCGGAGCGCACTGCCGATCTGGTACCATGGAAGATTTCCCTTTCCCGGCAGCCTCCTGTTATTTTCCCCTACATGAAAATGTCCCAGCCTGTCCCCGGCAAGAAGGATGGCCTCTGTCATGCTGTCCTCCTCAATATTCATATGGAAGGTGTCCAGCATGATCTTTACTGCCGGAACATCTACTTCCTCCACAAACTGCCTGCACTCCGCGCAGGTATTCAGCAAATACCCTTCAAAACGGTTAAGCACCTCCAGACAGTAATCCACTCCGCATTCCTGTGCTATTTTTCCAACTGTCCTGACGTTTTTCACGCTTCTTTTCCAGTCCCCTTCCTTGTCGATAGGCTTCGTATAATCTACCGGCCAGTAAGAGTAAATTCCTCCCCCAAGGGTATGGATGTCAAGGATCTCCAATTTCTTTAAAATATCCGTGTAAAAGGCAACTGCGTTCTTTACCACTGCCTCATCACTGCTTGCCAGATTTTCCGAAGGCCCCGGGCCATATCCCGCCGTCAGCGTTACGCCCTCCGCCCTGGCCATATCCCTCATTTCCACAAGCTCTTCCCTGCTGATATTTTTCAGCATGGCACAGGAAATTTCCAGAATATCAAAGCCCAGCTTTTTTACCTTGGAAATGTAACTCTTCTGATCTGCATTCCATTCCTTTTCCCAATAAGCAAAATAAATTCCGTATTTCATTTTTCAATCTTCCCTTTCTTATATTGTTACACTACCCCTTCCCCGTCAAAGGAAGGGATAAAGCTTTCCTTTGCCACATCCCCCTCCTGGATATAGGCATTCTGCACTCCCAGCTCCAGTGCATAGCCTACCACGGCTTCGTACTCTCTCTTTGTCACCTTTCTTGTAAGCTCTGTATGCCCACACTGCGTCTTCAGCCTTTCAAAAGGCGTATATTGGTTCATCAGGCTCAGATAAACCCTGTCCCGATAGGTTTCGTACACATAGCGGATCACATCCTTTGCATTCCGCTTATGTCCCGGCAAAAGCAGATGCCGGACAATGACCCCTCTTTGCATCATCCCCTGCCCGTCAAAAACAGGTTCCCCACAAAGCCTTACCATCTCCCGAAGGGCCGCTTTTGCAACCTCCGGGTAATCCGGCGCTTTGGAAAATCTTTCAGCAAGCTCCCGGTCCATATATTTAAAATCCGTCAGAAAAATATCCACCGTTTCGGAAAGCGCACTGACCGCCTCCGGCTTTTCGTAACCGCTGCCGTTATAAACTACCGGGATCCCAAGCCCTTTTTCCTTTGCCAGGGCTGCTGCTTTTATAATGGATGTGAGGTAATGATCCGGTGTGACCAGGTTGATATTGGCAGCGCCTTTTTCCTGCAGCTCTAAAAAGATTTCCGCAAGTCTCTGCTCCGAGATCACAGTTCCCCTCATTCCCCCGGCTATTTCATAATTCTGACAGTAAATACATCTGAGATTACAGCCGCAGAAAAATACTGCTCCGGAACCGCTTTTCCCGGAAATACAGGGTTCCTCCCACATATGCAGTGCAGCTCTGGCAACCCTTATCTGTTCTCCCACGCCGCAGTATCCGGTCTGCCCCTTTTCCCGAAGGGCCTGACAATTCCTGGGGCAGAGATTACAGGGACTGCTGCAAAGCTCTGCTCCCCGGCTACCTGCCGTTGTCACCATATTGCTCATCCCATTCCTCTCTGGGCAGCGCAATGATGGTTCCCAGGTCGTAATATGCTTCATAAAAATGATTGATCCAGTAATCCTTGTCCTCCTGCAGGTCTGAGAGATGGGCATTGCTGTATGGATTAGCAAACGCCTCCCGAAGCTTTGGCACTACCAGCACACCATCCTCATCAGGATCTGCCTTTTCCGCATAGATCATATCAATCCTCTCATTTTCCTCCCGGTAAATCCTTGCCAGATTGACCAGATTATCCAGGTAAGTAAAACACAGCCACAGACACAGTATGCCGACCAGGCTGTATTTGGCTGTCCGGATTACCAGCTCCTCCTCCGACACATCCCTGATCCCCTGAATACAGGCGATCATCAGGAAAACGCCTGCTCCGAAAAAGGCCCTGTTGGCGGGAGTTGGCGCAAGAGCAAGGGCATAACAGGTTGCAAGCCACGCACAGCCAAACAAAATACACTCCCTGCCGCAGGATTTCAGTTTCTTTTGCAGGATCAGAATTACCAGCACGATCGTAAAGAGCACCAGCACCGTGAAAAATAACTCCCGGATGTTCATGGTGATCTTATAAATGCGGGAAAGCAGCCCCACAATTCCCGTATATTCATCCTCCGACATTACCTGGCTGCGGTTCCTTACTCCCGGCGCAGTGATCATGCCAAGGATCCCCATGCACATCCCCAGAACCCCTGTGATCATAAAAGGATAAACGGCCCTCTCCTTTTCCTTTCTTTTCTGAATAAAAAAGAGAAGCGAAAACAGCAGGATCAGCAAGAGTCCTCCTCCTGAGGTGTTCTCATTGCACCAGCCTGCCGCTGCCCCAAACACAAAGGCTATGACGGCAGCTCCCGCTCCATATCTGCGCCGTGACGCGTTATCCAGCATATGCCGGTAAAAGGTTACAAAGCCCAGAATGATCACGCTTCCCCAGAGATAATTACAGGCTCCGCAGATCCACAAAATAGTCTGTCCGAAATCTACTGTATATTTCCACAAAAAAGTAATGATGAGCAGCAGCACAAAGAGATCATATTTTTTCTTTCTTCTGATGTTAAGATACATCAATCCGATCAGTGCCACAAACATGGCGCTGTTAACAACATTAAAGATCTGCTTGCTGCCCCACAAGGATAGTCTGACGTTAAACTGCCCGATAATCCTGCCGCTGTTGGACAGATATTCCCCGTATTGCTGCCTGATAAGATCCCAAAGGCTCTTCGCCTTCTGCACCTCGATCAGATAGGCATAATCATCAGACATATAGGGAGTCAGACAGTTATAGACAAATATGGTTACAAAGGATGCTGCCAGGATGAAAAAGAACAGTCCTTTTCGATGCTTTTCCAAAAAATGAGACATAAATTTCCTCCATAAATACGGGCTTTCCACCGCGCCTTTTTATTGTAACAAAACCCTTATCCGAATGCAACCTTACACGGGAAGTGCTCTTGTACTTACAGCTGTAAATATGTTATTATGAGCATGATGTAAAATTGTTTTTTAGGGCGCAGCACATCTGCGCAGCGGAGTTTTCTATGAACAAAAAAGTACTTAAAACACTGGAATTTCATAAAATAATTGAGACCCTTACAGAAAAGGCCGGATCCGAACCCGGAAAGGCTCTTTGCCGCGAGCTGGTTCCCATGACGTCGCTTTCTGATATTACTCTTGCCCAAAATCAGACAAGTGATGCTCTTTCCATGCTTTTTTCCAAGGGTTCCACTTCCTTTGGCGGGAATAAGGATGTTTCCCATTCCCTGCGATCCCTGGAGATCGGCAGCACCCTGTCTGCCTCCGAGCTGTTAAAGATCGCAGGACTGCTTGATAATGTTGCCCGTATTAAAAATTACGGAAGGAGCAGCCGGGAAGATGCTCCCGAAACCTCTCTTACCGCTTTTTTTGATGGGCTTGAGCCTCTTTCGCCTCTTGCAGTGCAGATCAACCGCTGCATTCTTTCCGAAGATGAAATTGCGGATGATGCCAGTCCGGGATTAAAGCATGTAAGACGGCAGATGGCTTTGACCAGCGATCGGATCCATTCGCAGCTGACCAGCATGGTCAACGGCACTTACCGCAGCTACCTGCAGGATGCAGTGATCACCATGCGTGATAACCGCTATTGTATTCCCGTAAAATCCGAATATAAAAGCCAGGTTCCCGGTATGGTTCATGACCAGTCCTCTACCGGTTCTACCTTCTTTATCGAACCTGCTGCCATTGTCAACCTGAATAATCAGCTAAAAGAGCTGTCCCTGAAGGAAAAGGAAGAAATAGAAGCTGTCCTTGCAGACCTCAGCGGCCAGACTGCCCTTCATGTCAGCGAGCTGTCTGAAAACCAGAGGATCATGACCCTTTTGGACTTTATATTTGCCAAGGCTTCCCTGGCTATGGAACAAAATGCCACCATGCCTCTTTTTAATGAAGAGCATTTTATCCATATCCGCAAGGGCCGCCATCCTCTTCTTCCTGCCAAAAAGGTGGTTCCCATTGATATTCATCTGGGAAAGGATTTTGACCTTCTGGTGATCACCGGCCCTAATACCGGTGGAAAGACGGTATCCTTAAAAACGGTCGGCCTCTTTACGCTGATGGGCCAGGCCGGGCTTCATATTCCCGCCCTTGACCGTTCAGAGCTTTCCATTTTTACGGAAGTTTTTGCTGACATTGGGGATGAACAGAGTATCGAGCAGAGCCTTAGTACCTTTTCCTCCCATATGACCACCATTGTGTCTATTTTGGAAAATGCAGACGAAAATTCCCTGTGCCTTTTTGATGAGCTTGGAGCAGGTACGGATCCCACAGAGGGAGCAGCACTTGCCATCGCCATTTTGGATCATCTTCATACCAGAGGGATCCGCACCATGGCTACCACCCATTACAGCGAGCTGAAGGTCTATGCCCTGTCTACTTCCTTTGTAGAAAATGCCTGCTGCGAATTTAATGTGGAAACCCTTGCTCCCACCTACCGCCTTCTCATCGGCGTTCCCGGAAAGAGCAATGCCTTTGCCATTTCCAGCAAGCTTGGACTTCCGGATTATATCATTGATGCCGCCAGAGCCCAGATCTCCACAGAGGATCAAAACTTTGAAGATCTCCTCAGCGATCTGGAGCAAAGCCGTGTTACCATTGAAAAGGAGCGCCTTGAAATTGCTTCCTACAAGGAAGAGATCAAGACCCTGAAGGAAAGGCTGCAGGCTAAAAATGAAAAGATCGACCATGCCAGGGATCAGATCCTTCGGAAAGCCAATGAAGAAGCCAGGGACATCCTGCAGGAAGCCAAGTCCGTTGCAGACGAGACTATCCGTGTCTATCAGAAGGCCGGCCCCGGCGCTTCCTTAAAGGACCTGGAAAAAACCCGTGAAAAGCTGCGCGGGGAAATCGGAAAGAAAAATGAAAAGCTGACCATCAAAAATAAAGAAGTTCAGACGGGCAGACCGCTGACCGCTGACCAGCTGAAGCTGGGCGATACGGTTAAGATCCTTTCCATGGGCATGACAGGTACTGTCAGCAGCTTACCGGATCATAAGGGAAATCTTTTTATCCAGTGCGGCAGCATGAGAACACAGGCAAACATTAAAAATCTTGTATCTGCGGATCCTGCAGGCAGCGCCGAAAAGTCCCCCGTGCTTACAAGGAAGCAGTCCTCTGCCAGCAAAATGAAAATGTCAAAATCCTATCAGGTTTCTCCCGAGATCAATCTTCTGGGACAGACTGTGGATGAAGCCATCTGCCAGCTTGACAAATATCTGGATGACGCCTACCTGGCCCATCTTCCTACGGTGCGTGTTGTTCACGGAAAAGGAACAGGCGCCCTTAGAAGCGCAGTACAGAACCACTTAAAGCGTGTAAAATATGTAAAATCCTATCGACTTGGTGAATACGGCGAGGGTGATGCCGGCGTTACCATTGTTACCTTCAAGGAATAAGAAAGGAGCCAGTATGGCCAGTAAACAAAAAATCCTGATTGTAGATGATGACAGTAATATTGCAGAGCTGATTTCCCTTTACCTTACGAAGGAATGCTTTGAAACCGCAATCGCAGCAGACGGAGAAACCGCTCTGCTCCTTGCAGACTCCTTTCAGCCCAACCTGATCCTGTTAGATCTTATGCTTCCTGGAATAGACGGCTATCAGGTGTGCCGGGAGATCCGTGTGAATTCCTCCGTGCCCATCATCATGCTTTCCGCAAAAGGAGAGATCTTTGACAAGGTGCTGGGACTTGAGCTGGGCGCTGATGATTACATTGAAAAGCCTTTTGACTCCAAAGAGCTTGTTGCCCGGGTAAAGGCCGTGCTGCGCAGATATAAGCCTGCTCCTACCGCGCCCGCCTCTCCGGATGTGAAATGTGTGGAGTATCCGGATCTGGTCATCAACCAGACAAATTATTCTGTGATCTATATGGGAAAGACCATTGACATGCCGCCCAAGGAGCTGGAGCTTTTATATTTTCTGGCTTCTTCCCCCAACCATGTCTTTACCAGAGAGCAGCTTCTGGATCAGATCTGGGGATATGAATATATTGGCGATACCAGAACGGTAGATGTGCATATCAAGCGTCTGCGCGAAAAGATAAACGACCATGCCAACTGGAAAATCGCCACCATCTGGGGAATCGGCTATAAATTTGAGGTACGGCAATGAGAAAAACCCTTTACCTGAAATTTCTTTTAGCTTACTTTATCTTCGGCTTTTTTGGTTTCATGGTGGTTGCAACCTTTGTAAACAATATGACCATGGAACATTTAAAGCGGGAAAAGGCAGACGCCCTTTATAAGGAAGCGACTCTGATCGCCAACACCTATGCCTCCGATCTGTATAACAATGAAACCTCTTTAGATACTGTCAAAAAGCAGTTAGACGCCCTGGATACCTACCTGGGCGCCAATCTCTGGATCATCAATCCTTCCGGCAGAATGGTTCTGGACTCCAAGGCTCCCGTGGATCTGGAAACCGAAAAGGTGATTTCCGGCTTTGACCCCACGGTTACCGCCAGCTCCTTTTACACCATCGGAAACTTTTTTGGCAGCTTTTCCGAAGACCAGTTAAGTGTATTTGCTCCCATTACCTCTGATTATAAGGTACAGGGATATGTGGTGATCCATTATCCCATGAGCAGCCTGGTTGCTTCCTGCAACAGTCTGCTCAATATTTCATACCTGATGCTGATCATTTTGTTTTTGCTTTCTCTGATCATCCTTATCTTTTTTACGGAGATGGTTTATCTTCCGCTCCGCAAGATCACAGAAGCAACCGAACAGTACGCCTCAGGAAATATGCATTATGAATTTCAGATCGACAGTGAGGACGAGATTGGCTACCTTGGCGCAACCCTTACCTATATGGCAAGCGAAATTGCCAGAGCCGAGGACGACCAGAAGAAATTTGTGGCAAATGTTTCCCATGATTTCCGTTCTCCCCTGACCTCCATAAAGGGATATCTGGAAGCCATGCTGGACGGTACGATCCCTCCCGAGCTTCATGAAAAATATCTGACCATTGTTTTAAATGAAACGGAACGGCTGACCAAGCTTACGGGAAGCCTTTTAGCGCTCAACAACCTGAACACCAAGGGCATGATGCTTGATAAAAGCACCTTTGACATTAACAAGATCATCCGCAACACTGCCGCCTCCTTTGAAGGAACCTGTCAGCATAAGGCCATTGCCATTGAGCTGATCCTAACAGGCGATGAGCTTTTTGTAACGGCTGACGTGGGAAAGATCCAGCAGGTGCTTTATAACCTTCTGGACAATGCCATTAAATTCAGCCATCCGGATTCCATTATCAAGATCGAAACCACCGAAAAGCACAACAAGGTATTTGTTTCCGTAAAGGACAGCGGAATCGGCATTCCCAAGGATGACCTGAAGCTGATCTGGGATCGTTTTTATAAATCTGATTTATCCAGGGGAAAGGATAAGAAGGGGACAGGACTTGGCCTGTCGATCACCAAAGAGATTATCCGGGCACATGGGGAGCATATTAATGTGATCAGTACAGAAGGCGTCGGCTCCGAATTTATTTTTTCCCTGCCCATTGCAGAGGACGATACAGAAGACGATTGATTTCTTATTATGGCAGAGCGCCTGTAGAATGGAGTTAAAATGCATATTATCTTACATCAGCCGGAAATACCGGCAAATACCGGAAATATTGGCAGAACCTGCGTTGCGACAGGTACCGACCTGCATCTGATCGAACCTCTTGGCTTCCGCCTCACCGAAAAGGAGATCAAACGTGCGGGCATGGATTACTGGCAGCACCTTTCTGTCACCAGATATATGAACTTTCAGGAATTTCAGTCCCTGCATCCCGGTGCAAAGATCTGGATGGCAACCACCAAGGCCAGACATTCCTATACGGATGTGTCCTTTGGCCCGGATGACTATCTTATGTTTGGAAAGGAAAGCGCCGGCATTCCTGAGGAAATCTTAATAGAGCATGAGGAAACCTGCATTCGGATCCCCATGCTCCCTGAAATTCGTTCTTTAAACCTTTCCAACTCTGTAGCCATTGTTCTCTATGAAGCGCTGCGTCAGCAGGGCTTTGCCTCCATGCAGCTTCAGGGCGAACTACACCGCCTTCACTGGAACGCTACACCAGCCAAAACACCACCGGAATCGTAAGCACGGAAAGCAGCGTGGACAGCGCTACCCCCGCTGAAGCCAGCTTCTCATTGCTCTGATATTTCTGAGCAAACATCACCGCCATGCTGGCAACAGGCCCTGAAAGCACAACGGTAGCCACGCCGCAGATCATTTCACTGCTCACAAAAGTTTTAATAAGCAGCGAGCCGATCACGGCAAACAAAAGCAGTTTTAAAAAACATAAGCCCCATAATCTTTTTATTCCAACAATATCCTTAAAGTTCATCACAGACAGGGATACTCCGATCACGATCATGCTTAAGGGCCCTGTGAGGTCTGAAAGCATGGTAATGGTATCTCCCAGTACACCCCGTATCTGAATTCCATTGAAAAATAGGATAATGGCTGCAATGCAGGCTATCACACCAGGATTGCAGAGCTTTTTCCATTCAAACTTCCGCTCTTTCCCTTCCGGTGCCATGAGCCAAATCCCATAAGTATAGATCAAAATATTAAAAGCCATAACAAAGGCAGCTCCGATCAGCAGAGAATCATTTCCGAAAAGGGCTGACATAAGTGGAAATCCCATAAATCCTATGTTGGAAAAAACAAACATCAGATCATACATATTTCTCTCTTCCTTTGGTACACGAAGAAGATATGGGATAAATCTCCCCACAGCCACCAGCGCTGCATACAAAATGCAGGCAACTCCAAAAGCCAGGATCACCTCACTTTTTTCTACCGTTCCTCCCCCATCTGACGTTACAGATGAAAGGATCAGCGCCGGATTGGCAATATTGACTACCAGGGAAGAAATCCGCCTTCCGCTCTCTTCATCAAGTATCTTCTTTCTGTGTGCAATAAATCCTGCCAGGATCAGTAGAAAAAATACACACATCTTTTGCAATGCAACCATAGCCTGCTTCTCTCCTCTCCCTTTTGATGGTACTCATTTTCTTTCATTTGTCAAATCTATTGTGCTGCGTTCATATTTTGTTCATATTTAATTTAAAAAATCTTTACTGCTACAACATTCTTTAGACATTTCTCTCCCGTATACTAACATCATAAGATACAAAACAAAAGCGACTTCAAGTAATTGATTTATTAATAACTTTTTCATAATAAATGCCAAGTAAATTACATTTACTTGGCATCCTCCCTTTTATGGGGAAATCATTGCTCTTTCCCATCTATGGATCACAAAAAGGACTGCCGAAACCGGCAGTCCTTTTATATTTGATATTACCTGTAAAATCCTTAGGCCTTTCCAGCGGATCCAAGAACGTACTGGATCTTGTGAGCAACCATGTCCTTAACAGCCTGACGAGCGGGCTTTAAGTACTGACGAGGATCAAAATGATCAGGATGCTCTGCAAAATACTTACGGATATTACCTGTCATTGCAAGACGGATATCGGAGTCGATATTGATCTTACATACAGCAAGCTCTGCTGCATGACGAAGCTGCTCTTCCGGAATACCTACAGCATCGGGCATGTTTCCGCCGTACTGGTTAACCATCTTAACAAATTCCTGAGGAACAGAAGAGGAACCATGAAGAACGATGGGGAAACCGGGAAGTCTCTTGATGCACTCCTCAAGAACGTCGAAACGAAGTGGAGGGGGAACAAGGATACCGTCTGCATTACGGGTACACTGTGCAGCAGTGAACTTGTATGCACCGTGAGAGGTTCCGATTGCGATTGCCAGAGAGTCACAGCCTGTCTTATCAACAAACTCTTCAACCTCTTCAGGATGTGTATAGCACTCCTTACCAGCTTCTACAACAACTTCATCTTCAATACCTGCAAGAGTACCAAGCTCTGCCTCCACAACTACGCCGTGAGCATGTGCATACTCAACAACCTGCTTTGTAAGAGCGATATTCTCTGCAAAAGGCTTAGAAGAAGCATCGATCATAACGGAAGTAAATCCGCCGTCGATACAGGACTTACATAATTCAAAGCTATCACCATGATCAAGGTGAAGAGCGATCGGGATCTGAGGGTTCTCGATAACGGCAGCTTCTACCAGCTTAACCAGATATGTGTGGTTAGCATATGCACGAGCTCCCTTGGATACCTGAAGAATAACAGGGCTGTTCAGCTCGCCTGCTGCTTCTGTGATACCCTGTACGATTTCCATGTTGTTTACGTTGAAAGCACCGATAGCATAGCCGCCGTCATATGCCTTCTTGAACATTTCAGTAGTAGTAACTAATGGCATTGTTGTTCATCCTTTCTTATTTTAAAGTGTGTATTTTCTTACGGCTCTATTATAACAGATTATCTTTAAATTGCAAACAACTACTGGATTTTCATGTAGTTTTTTCGGGAACAATGATGTGGAGCGCCTCTCTTTGGTTAGAAATGACTACCTCCCTGTGCTTTCCGCCAAATTCGCCGTCTAAGGTCCACGCCACTTCCTCCTTTGAAAGGAAGCGGACGGTCGAAGTCTTAAAGCAATACATATTATCCGTATTGATATTTCTATTCAATAAGGATGCCATGATCTGATTTAGCTCCAGGGGATTAGACGGTTTTTTGATGAGGGTCACTTCAAACTGCCCGTCATTTAATTCCACATTTTTGCCTGTAATATTTTTAAAGCCGCCTACGGAAGTGGAATTTGTGATCATTCCATACATAAATTCTCCTTCCACTGTCAGCTCCTCGCTCTCCACCTTCATCCGGTAGGCCTTTATGCCGGAGAGCCTTCTCATGCCCTCCAGGATATAAGCCATGTGTCCCAGCACATTTTTTACATCCTGTCTGGTCTCATAGGATACCTCCGTAAAGATCCCAAATGCTGCAATATAAACAAAATAATCGTCATTAAACGTCCCTACATCACATCCAAAGGGACTTCCCTCTACTATCACCTGCGCTGCATCGATCATATTTCGCGGGATTAAAAGGCTGTTTGCAAAGTCATTGGTGCTTCCTGCCGGCACATATCCGATGGGGATCCGGTTTTCACATTCCATCATCCCTGTTACCACTTCATCCAGCGTGCCATCCCCGCCACAGCATGCGATCAGATCATAATATCCTGGGCGTCTTTCACGGACAGCGCACATTCCGTCGCCCCTTGCCTGTGTAGGATGTGCCGTCACCTCAAAATCAGCCTTTGTGAAAATATCAATAATATCCAGCAGATTGCTTCTGATCTGTGCCTTCCCCGCTCTCGGATTATAAATAAAAAGCATTTTTTTCTTCTTTTTCATAATCACATCCCTCACTTGTCTAAAAAAGGGCAAAGCGTTCCGCCTTGCCCTCATCTTCTAGTCTTATCAGCTTTGCTGTTTTTTTCCACTTAAGTAGTCTTCGATATCCTGTACTGCTGCTTCCTCATCTGTACCTTCTGCGGTCACCTTCACAGTCTCCCCTGTTCCAAGCGCAAGGCTCATCATTCCCATAATGCTCTTTGCATTGACCCTTTTTCCCTCTGTCTCAATATAAACAGAGCTTTCGTGTTGGCTTGCCACCTGCACCAGCATAGCAACCGGTCTTGCATCCAGCCCGCCAGAGAGCTGGATTTTAATAGACTTTTCCTTCATAATTTCTCCTCCTTAACTTAAGCTTTAAGCTTTTCAGCAATTTCGCTGATTTTTCTCAATCTATGGTTGACACCGGATTTTCCTACCGGTGGATTAAGATAGCCCCCTAGCTCCTGTAAAGAGCTTTCCGGATGCTCCAGCCTGGTCTCCGCCATCTGTCTGAGATTATCCGGCAAGTTTGATAACCCATAATGCCTTTGAAGATAAAGGATATCTTCAATCTGTTTGCTGGCTGCCGTCACCGTCTTTGTGATATTTGCCGCCTCGCAGTTAACCTGTCTGTTAATGGAATTGCGCACTTCCTTCTCTACACGCAGATTTTCAAGCTCCATCAAAAGCCTGTGGGCTCCCATCACGTTCAAAAGATCTACAATTCCTTCTCCTTCTTTTAAATAGACCACATAATATTTCTTACGCTTAATGATCTTGGCCTCCAGATCAAAACTTCCGATCACCTGTCTGATCTGCTCCGCCCAGGGCTCATACTCGCATACGAATTCCAAATGGTACCCCTTGTGGGGATCGCTCATGGATCCCAGACACAAAAAAGCTCCTCTGAGGTAAGCCCTCTTACAACAGCTTTTTTTGATCAGAACAGGATTTACCTCTTCCAGCATGCCGCTTAAACTGCCGTTCTCATCAAGAATCTTCACTGCCTGCAGTGCCTTGCTTTCCACATTACCATTAATAATATATGTTTTCTTCAATAATGTAAAGTATTTTCTGGCTACAAAAGGATTTTCAGATGTTACCTCCACCTCATATCCCCTTTCTGCATCTCTGGATATCTTACATCCAAAGTAGATTAACGCCGCCAGTTCTGCCAGCTGGCAGTGCCGCGAGGCGGGGATTACCTTTTCCAGTTCTTCCTTTACATCCGCTGAAAATGACATATTTTCTCATTCCTTACTTCAGATACCTTGTCCCACATCTCTGTGCGCAATTTTCAGCCCATAACCGCTCTTATCCCTCAGACGGTTATACAGCTGATTTGCCAAAGTCACGCTTCTGTGCTTGCCGCCGGTGCAGCCAATACCGATCACAAGCTGGTATTTTCCTTCTTTAATGTAATTGGGGATCAGAAATTCTATCATATCCGACAGCTTGTCAATGAAGATATGCGCTTCCTGAAAGCCCATTACATAATCCTGCACTTCCTTATCGTTACCTGTTTTATACTTCAGCTCGTCTATATAAAAGGGATTTGGCAAAAATCTCACATCAAATACCAGATCTGCATCAGCCGGGATTCCATGCTTGAAGCCAAAGGACAGGATCGTTACCATCAGGCTGTTATACTCTTCGTTTCGGACAAAGATCCGATCTAACTCCTCCTTCAGTTCTCTGGTCAGAAGTTTTGAGGTATCAATCACATAATCGGCCTTATTCCTGATGTCGGTCAGGATCGCCCGCTCCTTGCGGATTCCATCCTCCACCCTTCCGTCCGGAGAAAGAGGATGAACCCTTCTGGTTTCCTTATATCGCTTTACCAGCGTACTGTCCGTTGCTTCCATAAACAGGATCTCAAAGTGGTATCCGTTTTCCCGAAGCTTTTCCAGCACATGCTGTACATCTTCAAACGCCTGGTCTGCCCTCACATCCAGTCCAAGTGCAACCTTGGATACTTCTCCTCCCGGCGCAGCGATCAGTTCTACAAATTTCTCGATCAGAGGAACCGGCAGGTTATCTACACAGTAAAATCCTGCATCCTCCAACATTCTAAGTGCCGTACTTTTTCCGCCGCCGCTCATTCCGGTAACAACTACAAACCTCATGCTGCTCCTTTCTAAAAGTCCCCCAGGAATATGACCTCAGGCTCTAAGGCTACTCCAAATTTATCCTTCACCCTATCCTGTACCTCCCGGATCACTTCTGCCACATCTGCCGCTGTTGCTTTTCCTGTATTGACCACAAAACCGCAATGCTTTTCTGAAACCTGGGCGCCGCCGATAGAATATCCACGCAGCCCCGCATCCATGATCAGCTTCCCTGCAAAATAGCCCTCCGGCCTTTTGAAGGTGCTGCCGGCGCTGGGAAATTCCAGCGGCTGCTTCTCTCTTCTTTGACGGGACAGCTCATCCATTTTTTGCAAAATGCAGGCTTTTTCCCCGTTTTTCAGCACAAGCACTGCTTCCAGCACGGTAAACGGCCTGTTCTTGATGACGCTGGTGCGGTAGCCAAACTCCATATCCTCACCGCTGAGCTCTAAGATCTCACCATTTTCATCCATGACCCGCACGCACTCCACTACCTGCGCCATTTCGCCGCCATAAGCGCCGGCGTTCATTACCATGGCGCCTCCTATGGTTCCGGGGATTCCGGACGCAAACTCAAAGCCGGTCAGTTCTGCCTCCATTGCCTTTCTGGCGATCTGGGATAAAAGAGCGCCTGCCTGGGCAAAGACCCTTTTTCCTTCGATCCGGATGCTGTTCATTCTATCCCCGATCTGCAGGATCACACCCTCATACCCCTTGTCTCCCACCAGAAGATTACTGCCGTTTCCTAAAATGAAGAAAGGACTTTCTACCTGTTTCAGGTAAGGTATGATGGCCCTTAGCTGCACGTCGCTGCTGATCCTTACATAACACTGTGCTTCCCCGCCAACCCGAAAGGTCGTATGGCGGTTCATGGGCTCCATGAAAAGAAGATCCTCCTCTGGAACATACCTTTCTAAAAATTCCGTAATAGCTGAACTGATCTTTTCCAACTTTTATACCTGCAATTTCTATAATTTCCTGTCTTTAACCAAGCGCCAGCTTTGCCGCCCCATAGATGCCTGCATCATTGCCCAGCGTAGCCAGAGAAAACTTCACGCCTCTGCTTCCGTGGAACACATTTTTCTCATAATGAGGCTTAATATAATCAATCAGGACTTCTCCTGCCTTAGACACTCCGCCTCCGATTACGATAGCTTCCGGATTTACCACGCAGGCGATTGCTGCCAGCCCGTCTCCCAGATATTTTCCGAACTCCTCCGCAACCTCTTTTGCCAGTTCATCTCCTGCCTTCACTGCATCAAATACTGTTTTGGCAGAGACCTCTTCCCTTCTCAGCACGCTGTCCTTATCGCTTTCCTTCAGCTTCTTGTTTGCCAGTCTGGTCACTCCTGTTGCAGAGGTATACTGCTCCAGGCATCCATGATTGCCGCAGCCGCAGGTGTCTGTTTCCGCATCATTTACATGAATGTGACCGATCTCGCCGCCTGCTCCGGTTGCGCCTGTAAGCATCTTCCCATCCAGGATAATGCCGCCTCCTACGCCGGTTCCCAGCGTTACCACGATCAGATCCCTGCTTCCCTGTCCGCCGCCCTTCCACATTTCTCCAAGAGCTGCCACGTTAGCGTCATTTCCCGCCATAACCGGGATCTTTAAGATCTCCTCCAGGGTATCCTTAATGCTGAATACACCCCAGCCTAAATTTACTGCCTTATAAATCGTTCCTTTGCTGTCTACCGGACCGGGCGCTCCGACTCCCACTCCCGTTACATCCTGCTTGTGAATGGACTTTTCAGTCATCTTATCCTGAATGCTCTTTGCAATATCAGGCAGGATGCTGCTTCCATGATCCTGTGTCCTGGTTGGGATCTCCCATTTATCCAGCACATTGCCCTCCTGATCAAAAAGTCCCAGCTTAACGGTTGTTCCTCCGATATCTACTCCAAATACATATTGACTCATCCTCATTACTCCTTGTTCTTATTATATTTTCTTTTGCCTCAATCCATGCGTGGAAAAAGCTTTACTCACACAGGAAGGATCACTCTTCATCCTCATCCCGTTTTCTGGTAAGGGATTCCTGAACTCTTCTGTACAGCTCCTGCGCTGCATTGTACCCCATCTTTTTCTGTCTGTGGTTAATCGCCGCCGACTCACAGATAATGGCAAGGTTCCGTCCGGGACGGATGGGAATGTTGTGGCAGACAACCTTATTTCCCAGGTATTCCGTATATTCCTCCTCAAGGCCCAGTCTGTCATATTCCTTCTCTTTATCCCAGTCTTCCAGTCTGATCACAAGATCAATGCTCTGGGTATCCTTAACGCTTGACACACCAAACAGGGTCTTTACGTCCACAATGCCGATCCCTCGAAGCTCAATAAAGTGCTTCGTAATATCCGGCGCCGAACCGATCAGGGTTTCATCACTTACCTTGCGGATCTCAACTGCATCATCCGTCACAAGACGGTGTCCTCTTTTGATCAGCTCCAGAGCTGCTTCTGATTTTCCGATCCCGCTTTCTCCGGTGATCAGGACGCCCTCTCCAAATACATCTACCAGAACGCCGTGCACGGAAATACAGGGGGCAAGCTTTACATTCAGCCATCTGATGATCTCTGCCATAAAAGAAGAAGTGGATTTCTTGCTCATTAAAAGAGGCACCTTATGCTCGATAGCCGCTTTCAAAAACAGCTCATCCGGCTGCAGTTCCCGGCAGAATACGATAGCGGGAATTTCGCAGGAAAGAAATCTTTCATAAATCTCCTTTTTGCGGGCTTCCGGAAGTCCTTCCATATAAGTATATTCTACAAAACCAATGATCTGCAGTCTGGTGGCCTCGAAATGCTCAAAGTACCCGGCCATCTGAAGTGCCGGTCTGTTGATATCCGGCTGTGTGATCTTAATTTTGGAAATATCCAGCTCAGGTGTCAGATTTTCCAGTTTCATCTTTTCAATGATCTGTTCCAGTTTTACGCTTGCCATGCTCTTCTCCGTTCCTTTCCCTTTCCGTCTGCTGACAGAAGGCTATTGATGCAAATAGTTTACCATATTAAAGCGTAAATCACAACCGCTGCCTACCCTCCGCCAAACAAATTTTACTTGCCAATCCGGTCTTTTTTCGTTAAAATAAGTGAGGTTATATAATCCATGGAGTCGTATCGAAGCGGTCATAACGGGGCGCACTCGAAATGCGTTTGCCCTCCGGGGCACGAGGGTTCGAATCCCTCCGACTCCGCCATAAAGCCTCAAAGCGCATGAGCTTTGAGGCTTTTCCATATCCATTCTCCTATGGATGCTTTTCTTCCTTCTGATACAATGCGGCTCCCTATAAAATCTTTTTTCTCTTAAAAAGCCATACCGTTCCCACTACTATGAAAATAGCTGCAACTACCACCACCGGATATCCGTTTTCCAGCTCGGGCATATTCTTAAAGTTCATGCCATACCAGCTGGTAAGCAAAGTCAGTGGGAAAAAGACGGATGATATCACTGTCAGAAGCTCGATCGTCTTATTTTGCTTTGCATCCACCTGTGACTGATAAACGTCGCGGAGCTGCTGTGAGTAATCAAGAAGCTGTCCGCATTTTCTTTCCAGCCGGTCAGCCTTATCCGTAATAAACCGGAAAAGCTTTAATCTCTTGTTGGCAAAAATCCCATCCTCGTTTTCTTCCAGCTCCTTTCCCATTTCACTGATCTGCTCATAATAGCTTTTCATGACAAGAAGCTCTCTCCTGATCGGCATCATTTTCTTATGAAAATCCTGCATTTTATCATCTGTGATCCTTTCCTCCATTTTGATGATCTTCACCTCGTAATCATCCAGGATCTGAATATCATTTTTCAGGATTTGACTGATAAAATTATAAAGGAACTGTTCCTTTGTAAAAGCCTGCGTATCCTTTTTCGTTCTGATCTTTTCCAGGATACGCTGCACATAATCATTTTCATCTGCAAAAATAATGCCTCTTTCATTTACAAAAAAGAAGATCTCATGTCTGGCACCAAAAAGATCCAATACTCTCGGAACGGAAACCTGTCCAAACAGATAATCACTTTGCGTTTCTACTTTTGAGAAATGTCCATTCATATTGATGGTATCCACATCTGCGTAAATGCCGAGCTTTTCTCCATCCCTGATCCAGTTTTGTTTATCGGATAAGATCACATACTCCCCTGCTTTATCAATTTCCGTCTGTTCCTGCATCTGATCCAGTAAATAACATTTCATTTCTCATTCTCCTGCATCTTTTTTTGTTCCTTTTCCAGCTTGTTTCTGATCCTCAGTTCCTTAAAAAAAGTGGTGAGCATATGAGAGCACTCCTCCTCCAGCACCCCTCTTGTGACGGTCACCTGATGATTAAACTCCGGCATTTCCAGAATATTTAAAATGGAACCGCCGCATCCCGCCTTGGGATTCATGCTTCCCATGATCACCTGGTCGATCCTTGCCTGTACAATGGCTCCCGCACACATCTGGCAGGGCTCCAGGGTCACATACAGGCTGCATCCCTCTAATCTCCAGTCCCCCAGCTTTTTACTGGCTTTATTGATCGCAGTGATCTCTGCATGCGCCAGTGTATTTTTATCCGTATTTCTTCTGTTATAACCTCTTCCAATGATCTTCCCCCCATAGACGATCACGCAGCCTATGGGAACTTCCCCAAGGGCATATGCCTTTTTTGCCTGACGAAGGGCTTCTTTCATGTATTTTTCCTGTTCTGTCACGCTTCCACTCCCCGTAAAAAAACCTTTCCTTTCATTCCGGGCACCTGCTCTGCTTCTCTTTGCAGAGCTTCCATTTCTTCCCTGCCATAAGCATGATACCCCTGTCCGATCATGTTTTCATTTTCCCGGAACTGCTGCAAAAAATAGGAAGAACACCCGCTGATCCACTCTCCGATCCTTTTAAAATCCTCTTTTTTGTGGAATTCCCTTACTATTGTTGTCCGGAATTCATAGCTGATGCCGGATCTTTTCAGGAGATCTACCGATCTTTCCACCTTTTCCAGTGCAAAGCCAGCTTCCCTTTCTCCTGTAAAGCCTGCTGTATACGCATATTTTTCGGGACAGTTTTTGATGTCCATGGCAACATAGTCGACAAGCCTCTCTTCCAACAGCTTTTCCAGTACCCTGGGCGCATACCCGTTGGTATCGAGCTTAACCGGATAGCCAAGCTCCTTGATCTTTCCTAAAAACAGGGCAAGATCTGCCTGCAGCGTGGGCTCGCCGCCTGTGATGCAAACGCCCTTTAATATGTTTTTCCTCCGGCTCAAAAATTCCAGAATTTCTTCTTCTGACTTTGAAGGCTGCAAAGCAGGCTCCAAAACCAGACCTCCGTTATGACAAAATGGGCATCTGAAATTGCATCCCCCTGTAAAGATTGTGGCTGCTACTCTTCCAGGATAGTCCAGAAGAGTGGTTTTGTTAAGTCCCAGTATTAGCACTTTTCTCCTCTCCGTTTCGATTGACAAACGCCTTGAAAACCCCTATACTACAAGACAGGGAAACTGCCTTGGCTGCCCCGTGCAAGCGGCGTTTAAGAATTGGGTCTTGCGCAATGGAAACCTGCGAACCGTGTCAGGTTGGGAACAAAGCAGCACTAAGCGGAATTTTCCATGTGCCGCAAGGTTACCTGGTTTTAGCTGGCTGCACCTGTAACGCAATGCAGTTTCCTTCAAGAAAAAGCACCGCTCTGCGGTGCTTTTTCTTGATTGCTCTTCGCCTTACCGGTCAAGTAGTTTCTTTTGTCTTTTCTTTTCGTTCTTTACTTTATACATTTCCTGATCCGCTGTTTCGATCATGGCTTCCATATCCATATTCTCACTGGGCCTTACAATGGAATAGCCCATGCTGGCTTCCAGCTTATAGGGTCTGTTCGATGCCGCATTGTATTCCTCAATCCCGGCCTGGATCCTGGCAATATACTCCTTGGCATCTAAGGGAGTAAAGCCCTGCGACAATACTACAAACTCATCTCCGCCATAACGCATCAGCAGTTCCCCGTGCTGGCGTGCCTTGTTTAAGACCGTTGCCATTGCCTTAATGAAGTTATCTCCCTCATCATGGCCATATTTATCATTAACCGACTTCAGCCCGTCCAAATCAAGGAACAGTACAAACAGATCATTTCCTCTTCTTCTGGCTTCATTGATGATATTCGGTGCGAATTTAAAAAATCCGGCTCTGTTAAATACTCCTGTGAGAGTATCGTAAACCCACATCTTATTCAGACGTTCCACCATGGAATTCAGCATGTTCTGCTTCCGGATATTTTCCAGTGCATTATTGATGTTCATCACAAACAGGTGGAAAAGCTCACTGTCCATCATCAGTCTGCTGTTTCCCAAAACGCAGTACCCATAGCACCGCTCCTGATAATGAAGGGGAACCATGGTATAAAAGCTTCCCTTGCGGTTTTCTGTAAATTCCCTGGGCAGCAGCTCCTTTACGGAAAACCTTCCATACCTGGAAAACTTTCCATCCCGGTAAACAAGGGGGATGCAGATCTCTTCTGCATAACCTGTCAGATCCGTGGTATCCATCTCCACATTATATTTAGGGAATGCCTCGTTTGCAAAAGGCTCCTCCACAATGCACAGGCAGAGATAAAACTCCTTCAGATCCATCATTTCCACATACTTGCGGATCTTTTCCAAAAGCTGCTCAAAGGTCATAACTCCGGTAAAGTCCGCAGAGGAAGATTTAATGATCTCGGAATACGTTGTGATATGCAGCTTTTCCTTCACATACCGTTTCCGGATACCCATGTAATCTTCAACCACTTTATCCTCACAGCCACAGCTCTCCGTAAATACCGGATGACACAGCAGCTCCTCTTCCTCCACATCCTGACCTTCAATGTAGTCTTTCAGGATTTCATAGGCTCTCTGCCCCAGCTCTCGTTCCGGACGATCCACGCTGGTGATTTTGGGATGATGATTTCTTCCGGCAAAGGCATTGTCATAGCCGGTAAGCAGGATCTGATCAGGCACACTGTAGCCTCTGTCCTGAAGTTCATAAAAAGCGCCCAGTGCCATTTCATCGTTTGCCGCCACAATGGCATCCGGAAATTCCAGATCAGAATTGTAAAAATGATCTACCGCATCCTTGCCGCTTTCGGGATGATAATCTCCGTAAAAAATCCTTTCTGCCTCCAGAGGCAGTCCATTGTTTAGTATCGCCTGCTTAAATGCCTCAAGTCTTCCGGAGGAATCCGCATTTCCTGCAGGACCGGATATATAATTCAGTCTTTTTGCATGATGAACCTGTATCAGATGGTTTACTATCTCTGTAATCCCATTTTCATTTTCCATGCCAACATAAAGCATCCCCTCATATCTCACATTCAGACTAATACAGGGAACACCGGACTTATGAATGGCCCGGATGACCTGGTTCATGATCTCCTTGTTATAAATGGTATCGCCATGCAGAATAATCCCGTCATAGTCCTCAAAATTGGGAAGCTTAAAAATTGCGGTTTCCCCTTTGCTGTAATAAGAAGTAGAATAGGTCCATGCATCACAGGTAAAAAGATAAATGTCTGCTCCGTCCGAAATGGCGCTTTCCATAATGCCGTTAATGATCCTCTGCTGGCTGTCAAATCTGGCACCAGCAACTAATACCGCTATTTTCATTCCTAGTAACCACTCCTCTTTTCCCCACTTTAAATATTATACCCTTACCCGTAAGTTATCGCAAGTCTCGTACAAGTTTTAACAAAATTTTCATAAATTGACTTTTCGCATGTAATATCCAAAGCTTCCGATCTCAACAGGGCCCTTCCCCTCGAACCCTTCAAACCCAAACATTACCGCCACCATCTTTTCTCTCTCAAAGTAGGTGCCCGGCACTCCAATATAGAAGTTCTCTTCCCCTTCCTCTGACAATTCCCTGTCAGGACCTAAGATCAAATGCCTGTAATTATAAAATCCGTGCAAGAGAAAGCTGTTATTCAAAAGCTTCTGAAAGGAAGCAGGCAGGATCACAAGATCCCCCGGCTCTAAGGAGATAAAGCACCGGTCATCTCCAAAGGGATGGGCCTGCGGATATTCCTCTTTTAGCTTTTCCCATTTCCCTCCCTGGGAAAGGGGCTTTGCTTCCCTGGACTTTTGTAAAAGCTCCTGTTCAGGATCCCCTGCCTTTTCCGGCTCCGGATTCTGTCCTACCGGCTCTTGTCTCTGCCCCGCCGGTTCCTGTCTTATCGGCTCCTGTCTTACCTGCTCCTGTCTCTGCCTCTCAGCTTCCTGTCCTTCCGGCAGCTCTGCGGCGGAAACTCCTTTTTCTGCCTTGGAGTAAGGTTCCTCCTGATAGATCCCTCTGATCCATGTATTTTCTGAAAGCAGGATCTCTATGCCCCACAGCCTGCTTAAGGCATATGAATTTCCTCCTATATAGATCACATCCTCCAAAACCTTCAGCCTGAATTCTCCCTGCATTGCTCCAGCTTGTACCATGAGTTCTGAAACCAGTACCTTTTCTTTCCCGATCAGCAGATACACAGGGTATTTTCCCTGACAGTCCTCCGGGATTTTTGCCTGCAGTTTAAAACAATATTCCCCATCCTTTTCCGTCAGCCTTACAAATCCCCAGCCGGATGACTGCCCATTTTCCTGATGTAATGACAGATAAACCACTCTTTTATGATAAAAATACAACCTTATTCCCTCCTTACGATCTTTTCTTATTGTATTCGGGAATAAGGCTGTTCATTACTTCAAGGTGTCCAGATATTTCATATAATTGTACACCATCATTGCTATTTTAAAGGTTAATGCATCATCAAAGGTTCTCACGTCTAATCCGGTGCTTTTCTCCAGTTTTTCTATGCGGTAAACCAGAGTGTTTCTATGCACAAAAAGCTGCCTGGAGGTTTCGGAGACATTCAGGTTGTTTTCAAAAAATTTGTTTACAGTGGATACGATTTCTTCATCAAACTCACCGGGATCACTTTCCCCAAAGATCTCATCAATAAAAATACGGCACAAATTAGCCGGAAGCTGATAGATCAGTCTTCCTATGCCCAGGCTTCCATATGAATTGACCTTCTTTTCCACATAAAAGATCTTTCCCACATCAAGAGCCATCATAGCTTCTTTGTATGATTTGGACACATCCTTCAGCTCCTGTACCACCGTTCCGTAAGCTACCCTGACGTTCATCATCAGCTCCGTACTCATCATATCTACGATCGTCTGGGCTGTCTGCTCAAGCTGGGCCGCCTTATCCGCAGGCTCTAAGGCCTTGATCAGGATCACGCTGCTTTCATCTATGGCAGTAATAAAATCCCCCATCTGGGAAGAAAACATGCCTTTCAGGAATTCTGCCGCTGTATTCTCCTTATCCTCTTTCATTTCAATGATATATACAACCCTTGGCATTGCCGTTTCAATATGAAGCTTCTTGGCTCTGTTGTAAACATCCACAAGGAGCAGATTATCCATAAGAAGATTTTGAAAGAAATTGTTTCTGTCAAACCGCTCCTTATACGCAACTAAAAGCTGCTGGATCTGGCTGACTGCAATCTTCCCGACAAGATAAACCTCATCATTATTTCCCCGTGCAACCAGAATATAAATCAGCTCACCCTCGTCAACAATCTTCAGCAAATGATCATTTCCTATTACCTGACTGTCTGCCGGCGAATCCGCAAATACCTTTACCATTTCTCTGGAAACATCATTTTCTTCAAAGGTGGAAGCAACCTCCTGTCCATCCAGATCAAAGATCCCCAGATTTACCCGGGTAATTCCCTTCAATTCTTCTATGCAATTTGCCAGTACCTGCGTTGAAATCATTTACCTACCGTCCTTTCCGGAACCAAACTCTTTTCTAATTATTATAACAAAAAAGGGATGCTTACGCATCCCTTTTTTCTTTATACTAGTTGGTAATAACCTGCTCGGTTTCCTTATCAAATACATGAATTTTCTCAACGTCAAATGCAAACTTAACATTGTCGCCAGGTCTTGCTGTTGTACGGGAGTCAACTCTTGCTGTGATCGGGAACTCAGCCAGATCAAAGTATAAGTAAACTTCTGCACCAAGTAATTCATAAACCTTAATGGTGGACTCAAATACGCACTTGGATGTCTCAATGAACATTTCTGAATCATATACATCCTCAGGACGAATACCGAAGGTAACGGTCTTTCCGTCATATCCGCCATCGATCAGCTTCTTGGATTTTGCAGGAGGAAGAGGAATGCTGTTTCCAGCAACCTTCAGGTTTGCTGTGTCGCCCTTAACCTCTACTACAGCATCAAGGAAGTTCATCTGAGGTGATCCCATAAATCCTGCAACGAACAGGTTGCAAGGCTTCTCATACAGATTCTGAGGTGTATCTACCTGCTGGATAACGCCGTCCTTCATAACAACGATTCTATCACCAAGAGTCATAGCCTCTGTCTGGTCATGTGTTACATAGATGATGGTGGTGCCCAGTCTCTGATGCAGTTTAGCGATCTCAATACGCATCTGTACACGCAGCTTAGCATCCAGGTTGGAAAGAGGCTCATCCATCAGGAATACCTTAGGATTACGAACGATTGCACGTCCCATAGCAACACGCTGTCTCTGACCACCGGACAAAGCCTTGGGCTTACGATCAAGAAGAGCTGTCAGATCCAGGATCTTTGCTGCTTCCTTAACCATCTTATCGATCTCATCCTTAGGAACCTTTCTCAGCTTCAGACCAAATGCCATGTTGTCATATACAGACATATGAGGATACAGAGCGTAGTTCTGGAATACCATCGCGATATCTCTGTCCTTAGGCTCTACATCATTTACTACTCTGTCACCGATCTTCAGTTCACCGGAAGAAATATCCTCCAGACCAGCGATCATACGAAGTGTAGTAGACTTACCACATCCGGAAGGACCTACGAAGATGATGAACTCCTGATCCTGAATTTCCAGATTGAAATCTTTTACTGCTTCAAATCCGTTAGGATATATTTTGCAGATATTCTTTAAAGATAAACTTGCCATTTTACTTGCCTCCTTAAATTATTTGGTTCTCGTTCAAGTCTGTTTTAAGTATACATGAGTCTTTCTGTTTTTACTATGCAACTATTCCACAAAGATTTTTTTCTCGATTGTAAAATATGCTTATAAACCTGATGCAATTCCGGCCAGTCCGACAACTTGACCAACAAAAGTCATGTGTCAATGGTCACTTTGTACATTTTCGGTCTTCCGGTCTCTGTCATCATAAAAGGCAAGCTGATTTTTGCCGCGCTTCTTTGCTTTATACAAAGCCTGGTCTGCCGCCTTATACATGCTTTCAAAGTCCTTCCCATCCTCCGGGAACACTGCTGCGCCAATGCTGGCTGTCGCAGAATACTTCACATACTCTCCCACCTGGAAGCTTCTGAAAAAGTTGATCAGCTTCTGAGACTCCCTGATGGTTGCGGGATCATCCTTCAGGTTTTTAAGGAAGATGGCAAATTCGTCTCCACCGGTTCTTCCCACCACATCTGTCACCCGGAAATTTGATCCCAGATACCTGCCGAGCTTCCTTAAGACTTCATCTCCAAAGGCATGCCCCATGGTATCGTTGATCTTCTTGAAATTATCAATATCCAGTACAAACATAAGAGCCTTGGAATTTGGATGCTCTCTCATGTATTCCTTTATCTTGCGCTCTGTCGCCAGCTTATTGTTCAGTCCCGTCAGAAGATCCGTATCTGCCTTTTCTTCCAGAATCTTGCTGTTTTCCACGCTCTTTCTTCCGTTTACCACATTCAAAACAACAATAACTACCAGGGAGATTGCAAAGATAGAGGCAAGCTGATATGTTGTCTTATCTCCGCTGCGGTACAGATACTGCTGCCTTTCCTCCACATAATTCTGATCTACTCCAAGCACCAGAAGACTGTCTGTAATATCCAGGGAAATATAAACCAGGGAACGTTCTTCCCCCTGGGCAGCCGCCTGCAGAACGCCCTGGCCATTTGCTTCCTTTACAAGCCTCTTTGCCTTATTCAGCGTAACATTATAGTTGGAGTCCACATTATCCCACAAATCCGCCTTCTGGGTAAAATTCGTTTTTACATTATTGTGAACCTTGATCGTTCCATCTGAGGACATGATCAGTGCAAAGGTATCTTCATGATTTTCCGTCCCTGTATTCATCTGCTCTGCAATGGCTTCCAGCGGATAATATAAAAGCAGTTCGCCCTGCCCGTCCTTTGCCGGGATCTCAAGTAAAAGACAGGAGCGTCCCAGTATCTCATCATCTGTAAGAAACAAAAACTGATCAGCCTCATCTGACGGATCCAGCATTTCGGCATAAGAAATATTTTCTATTTCCACCGGATTTCCGTTCTGATCAAAAGCCTCTCCGTTCTTTTTCACAAAGATGGCCAGATATACGCCTGTCTTTTCTGCCACAGCCCGAAGACATTGCTGCAGATTTGTGCTTCTGCCCTCAATCCCCTGTATGGAAAGGATCGTGCAAGTCATTTCTCCTGCTGTTTTAATGTGTCGGAATTTCTGATTGAGCTTCAGCGCATATTTGCCAGCCATATCAATCATCTGGGTGTTGACATCGCTTACCGCTTCTGCCTTTGTGGTATTGGAAAAACGAATAACAAATACCAACATGACCACAAACAGCACACTCAGCGTAAGAACCCATCTCCAAAGAATTGTCTTATCCTTCTTTATCATCCCTCGTTCTCCGTGTTTTCTCCACTTTCCCCCTCGGGAGAAACCGTCCAATCCTCGTCACCTGCTGCCGACTCTTCTTCGGGCTCAAAACGCTTAAAGGTCTTGTTGTAAAGAAGAGCATTCAAAAATACCGGCCCCGAAATTCCAAACCCGAAGTTCACTGGCAAAATCTGAACTGCATAGGTTGAGATCAAAACCGGAATTGCCCAGCACGCCATCATTAAAATGGTTTTGGGCAGACTCAAAATCCCCATATAAAGGGAATTTTTGAATGTGTTTGCAACTGTATTCTCAAATCGCGCCAGGATCGGAAACACATGGATCGTGGCAAAGAGCACCAGTGCCAAAATTGCAATCAGGGCAACCCTGATCCAGGATGGAAACTGAACGGAAGAATAATTAAGGATCAGAAAGTCTCCCAGCAAAAGCGCGATCACCAAAAGCAGAATCAGCCAGATGATGGTTGCCTGCTTAAAATTCTGTTTAAAGGATTTAAAAAAAGCTTTTGTAACGTAGCCTTCCTCATCCCTGACCAGCTTCAAGGTCACATAATTAAGCGCAGTCAGGGAAGCGCCGATGGTAATTACAGGAATGCAGCAGATCAAAGTCAAAATATTCAGCCAGATCAGATCTGCCATTTTATTCAGTGCGTTCATAACAGGACTGTCAAGATTAAAAAATTTTCCCAATGCTAATTACCATGCCTTTCCAATTATGTATTCCATGGGCGTATACAAGATCCCATCTCTTTGTCTTTCTTCTCCAAGATTACGGAAGCCTATTTTATGGTAAAAAGGAACTCCGTAAGGTGATGCGTTTACCGTCATCCTGCTTTTTCCAAGCTCATCTCTGACATACACTGCCATCTTTTCCACCAGTGCTCTGCCAATTCCTTTTCGGTGATACTCCCGGTCTACAAAAAGCAGGGAAATATGCATCTCGTTGCGCAGGGTGATCATGCCCACCATGCGGTTTTTATCATAGGCTGTCATCATCTGATAGGTTCCCATCAGAAACATTTGCTTCAGCCCCGTATCTGTAATAAAATTCTCAAAATTGCGCACACCCTCAGGGGTGTATTCATTTGCCTCAAAGATCAGAAAAGTTTTCCAGGCAAGAGCCATGGCATCCTCCCATTCTTCTTTATCAGCAAATCCAATCTTATAGTTTGGCCTTTCGTCCCTGTCCGCAATTTCCATGATATAAACCCTTACTATACTAATTACACATTATATCACACTAAAGCACCATTTACAATAAGCAAAAGTTATGAAAGCATTTTTTTAAAAGAATTTGAAATTCTGGAAAAGAACGCTTTGGCAGAATTCTTTACGTTTTGCAGAACACTTTCTGCCGCATTCTGGGCGGCGTCCTTCACGGCATCCTTTACAAGCTCATCCACATGATCTACAAAGTCTGCGCCGTAATCTTCATACAGCTTTTGAGCTTTATCAATGACCGTTTCTGCTGAAAAACCCATTTTTTCAAGCTTTTCCATGGTCTCCACCATCTTTTTCACGGTTTCTTCATCGATCTGGGTATCAAATTTTTCTTCCCCTTCCTCGATCATATCCTGAATTCCTTCTTTGGAATCCAGTTTGCCTTCCGCGATCTTTTCTTTCAGGAAACGAAAAAGCTCGCCTGCGGTTTCCTGATCCATATTCTCAAAAACATCCCCAAGCTGTTCCCTGATCTGTTCCACTGCATCCGAAACATTGGATTCGTTTGATGCATGTACCGGAAGCGGCACAAAAAGAATGACCAAAGCCAGTGTAAGCAGCACGGCAAGACATCTTTTCTGCATTATAACTGATACTCCTTTACTCTTTCCATGATCCATGGATATAACTCCTCATAGACCTGATATTTATTTTTTTCATTCAGCAGTTCATGCCTGCATCCCTCATACAGCTTCATGGACACACGTTCCATGCCGTTTTTCAGGAAGCTTTGATAAACTTTTTTGACCCCTTCGCCGTAATCTCCTACCGGATCCATATCTCCGGCTATAAAATGCACCGGCAGATCCTTTGGCATTTTTTCCAGATTTTCCGGTTTGTTCAACCGGTCCAGCAAAGTAAACAGGGTACGAAATCCGTTTGCCGTAAAGGTAAAGCCGCACCACTCATCCTGCAGATAGGCGTCTACCACACTGTCCTCGCTGCAAAGCCAGTCAAATTCCGTTCTGGCTCCCGGTATCCTCTTGTTGTAGGTGCCAAACGCCATGCGATCGATCAGCTTCGCCCTGTGCTGCTCTCCTAAAAGTGCTGATGACACTGCTGCCATAGCCTTTGAAAGCTTTACCAGCGCAGGCGGCTTAGACCCCGTTCCACAGATAATAGCTCCCTCGATCCCCGTTCCGTAACGGAACAGATAATTTCTTAAAATAAAAGAACCCATGCTGTGTCCCAAAATCACATAAGGCACTCCGGGATAATCTTCCTGCGTCATCTTTTTCAGACGGTGCACATCCCTGACTACCACGGTAGCAGGATCCTGCCTGCAGAAGTATCCGTAAAGCCTTCCTTGGGCGCTCTTTCCATGGCCCAGGTGATCCTCTCCGGTAACCAGAACACCCTTTTTGGCAAGGTAATTTGCCATTTCCTCATAGCGCTCTATATGCTCCGCCATTCCGTGGATGATCTGAAGAATGCAGACCACTTTTCCTTCCGGCACCCATCTGACTGCGTGGATCTTTGAGCTTCCGTCACGGCTGTCAAACGTAAATTCTTCCTTTTTAACCATTGTAACCCTCCGTATCTCTATCCCTGCACATTCCGGTACCTCCCCCTCGGTATCTCATGTGCCTGTGTGCTCTAGCAGATCTCTGCTCCGGCCGGCATATCCTTCTCCGGCACCACAAGCGCCAGTTCGCCTTCACTGTTTTCAGCGCACAAAAGCATTCCCTCAGAGAGCACGCCTGCCAGCTTGGCCGACTTTAAGTTTACCAGCACCATTACCTTTTTTCCTACCATTTCCTCCGGCGTATAATGCTGTTTGATCCCTGATACGATCTGCTTTACCTGGCTGCCGATCTTTACCTGTGAACAGAGTAGCTTTTTGGATTTTGGAACCGCCTCGCAGGAAATGATCTCTCCTACCTGGAACTGCATTTTCGCAAAATCCTCATAGGTAATCTCTTCTTTGGGATCCAGATCAATGCCTTCTTCCTCTTTTGCCTCTTGTAAGGCAGCGCCGTTTCCAAATCTCTTTGCTTCCAGCTCCTCTACCTTCTTTGCCACCTGTTCTGCATCAAGGCGGGCAAACAGGATCTCAGGCGTTTCCGTTACATGATTTCCTGAAGGATACAGCCCGAAAACCTCAAGCTCATCAAAGCTGCGCAGTGTGGTATTTAACTGCTTTGCAATCTTTTCGGCTGTTCCCGGCATAAAGGGCTCTAACAGGGAAGCTCCCATTAAGATCCCCTCAACCAGATTGTAGAGTACTGTTGACAGTCTGTCCTTCTTTTCCTCCTGCTTTGCAAGCACCCAGGGTTCTGTTTCATCAATATATTTATTGCAGCGCTTAAATAGACCAAAAATTTCTGTAAGGGCATCTGCCACCCGCAGCTCCTGCATCTTGGCTTCTACCTTACCGTAAGTGGAAACGGCAGTCTGCTTCAGATCCTCATCCACAGCTTCTGTGGCTCCCTTGTCCGCTACCACGCCTCCAAAATATTTGTTGCTCATGGAGATCGTTCTGTTGACCAGATTTCCCAGCGTGTTGGCAAGATCTGCATTAAACCGTTCTGCCACAAGCTCCCAGGTAATGTTTCCGTCATTTTCAAAGGGCATCTCATGTACCACAAAATAGCGGACTGCATCCACCCCGAAAAACTCTACAAGCTCGTCTGCATAAATCACATTTCCTTTTGACTTACTCATCTTGTCATTGTTCATAAGCAGCCATGGATGGCCAAATACCTGCTTCGGAAGTGGCTCCCCAAGCGCCATCAGGAAAATGGGCCAGTAGATCGTATGGAAACGGATAATATCCTTTCCGATCAGGTGGAGATCTGCAGGCCAGTATTTCTTGTACTGCTCGGTGCTGTTGCCGTCACAGTCATAGCCGATACCGGTGATATAGTTTGTCAGTGCATCCAGCCATACATAGATCACATGCTTATCGTCAAAATCGACTGGGATCCCCCACTTAAAGGAGGTTCTGGACACGCACAGATCCTGCAGTCCCGGCAGCAGGAAATTGTTCATCATCTCGTTTTTCCTGGACACCGGCTGGATAAATTCCGGATGGGAATTGATATGCTCGATCAGCCTGTCAGCATACTTGCTCATTTTAAAGAAGTAAGCTTCCTCCTTTGCAGGCTTCACCTCTCTACCGCAGTCGGGGCATTTTCCATCCACAAGCTGTGATTCCGTCCAAAAGGATTCGCAAGGGGTACAGTAAAGTCCTTCATAGGAGCCTTTATAAATGTCTCCCTGGTCATACAGCTTCTTAAAGATCTTCTGCACCTGCTTTTCATGGTAGTCATCTGTCGTTCTGATAAAATGATCGTAGGAAGTGTTCATCAGATCCCAGAGTCCTCTGATCACGCCCGCTACGTTATCCACATATTCCTTAGGAGTCACGCCGGCTTCCTGCGCCTTTAATTCTATTTTCTGGCCATGCTCGTCTGTTCCGGTCTGGAAATAAACATCATAGCCATCCTTTCTCTTAAATCTGGCAATGCAGTCTGCCAGAACGATCTCATAGCTGTTCCCGATATGAGGCTTCCCCGACGTATATGCGATCGCCGTTGTAATGTAATATTTCCCTTTATTATTCATGTTCTCCTCCAACAAAAAATATTCTCCTTACACAGTTTAAAAAGACTGCCTCCTATTATTTTAACAGAAGACAGCCTAAAATGATAGTGCTAGCCTATCACAAAGTATTTTTCTTGTCAAATTGCTCTTTTATGCACTGGTAATGGCAGTAGCATGTATATAAGCATCCCCGCCTCTTGCACAGGTAACCGTGATCTTCTTGCCGCTGATTAAAACCTTGCAGCCTGCAACACTGCTCAGATTATCCAGCTTCAGCTCCATTTCCCCCTGGGGAATGTTGAGATAAAGCATGTTTTCATTGGATTTGCTTCCTACCGTACCGGTTACTGTTGCTGTTGTGTCGCTGTCCAGTTTTTCCACCGGCATTACAGTCTTGGTTGCTGTAATAACAGCGGCGTGGAGATATTCGTCGGATCCGTGATATACGGTAACCGTCAGGCTTCTGCCCGGCATCAGGAACATTCCGTTCCTGGAATCGGTATTGCTGTCAATGGCGATCTGCATCTCTCCATCCTTTGTAGAAAGATACAGCAGATTTTCTTTGGTCTTGCTGTCCACTGTACCGGTCACGGTCATGGTTTTGGCCGTTACCGCACTGGCCGGTGCAGGAGTCAGGGAATAATTCACGCTGCCGCTTACACCTGCTGCAGAAGAAGCGCTGTCTGCAATGCTGATGGCATGCATATAGGCGTCTGATCCTCTTGCGCAGCTTACCACATAGGTCTTATCTGCAACCAGAACCGTACAGCCGCTCAGGTTTGTTGTGGCGTCCATCTTGATCTCCATTTCACCCTGAGGCGTATTCAGATACAGAATATCGCCCTTTGTCTTGGAGCTGATCGTTCCCGTTACCGTTGAGGCATTGGAGGTATCAACAGAAACAGATGCCGTCTGGGTGCTTTGTGTGATCTTCACCGCATGGAGATATTCATCCGACCCATGGGAAACAGATACGCTGATCTTATTTCCGGGAAGAAGGATCTTGCAGGCGCTGGTATCTGTGCTGCTGTCTATCTTTATCTCCATATTTCCTTCGTTGGTGGAAAGCTTCAAAAGCTCTGAGGTAGTTCCCGTCATAACGGTTCCCGTCACTGTGGCAAAGGCCTCCGCTGCCGTGGCAGGAAGGATTGGACTGATAGACATTAAAAATGCCAGTGCAAATGCCAAACAGCCTTTTGTAATTTTTTTCATTTTTATCCTCATTTCTGCGCACGCTTTTTGCGCATGCCGAGTTTGTGTCAAGTGCGCGCAGACACAAATCCCGCGTATCTCGTTATGTAAACTTATCATACAATACCGTTTTCAAAAAAGCAATATCTCTCTTCTATTTTTATGCATAGAAAATCCCCGGGCGGTGGAAGCACCCGGGGATTTCCTATATATACTAAACTAAGGGATTAAGATAAAGGCAATTTTATTCTACATCCTGTAATGCTGCAAAATCCTCTTCACCGGTACGAACCTTTACAACCTTATCCACGTTGTAAACAAAGATCTTACCATCTCCGATATGTCCGGTATAAAGAGCCTTCTTAGCGGCTTCAATTACTTTCTCTACAGGGATCTTGCTGACAACCACTTCAACCTTTACCTTCGGCAGAAGGGTTGCATCCATCTCAACTCCACGATACATTTCTCCGGCACCCTTCTGAACGCCGCAGCCCATGACCTGTGTTACCGTCATGCCGGTAACGCCAAGATCGTTCATGGCCTTCTTCAAATGATCATACCGTGACAGCTTTGCAATAATGGATACCTTGAAAATTCCGCTTGCGCTGGTGATTGCCTGTGCAACAGGAACAGCTGCATCTTTTTGTGCCTGTGATGCAGTACCGTAATCTGCGGTACCAAGATCGGTGTTTTCATTTACCTCCATTGTCATGGTGTTGGAAACATCCATGATACTGAAGCCTGAATATGCAGATGCAAGACCGTGCTCGCAGGAGTCAAGTCCTACAATTTCCTCTTCTTCCGAAACTCTAAGTCCTACCGTTGCCTTGATTACAAGGAATGCAATGGTAATGGTGATTGTTGTCCATGCCGCTACCGTTACAAATCCGAGAAGCTGAAGCCCAAGCTGTTTAAAACCGCCGCCGTAGAAAAGTCCCACTGCTGCAATCTGGTTTGCACCGTAAGTTACTCCGTCGCCAACGCCTCTTGCAAAGGCAGGCGCTGTATCTGTTGCAAAAAGTCCTACCGCAATGGTTCCCCAGATACCGTTTAAGCAGTGAACTGCAACTGCACCTACAGGATCGTCAATGTGAAGCTTATAGTCAAGGAGCCATACTCCAAATACAACCAGCACTCCTGCCACACCACCAATTACAATGGCGCCGAAGGCGTCTGTCACATCACAGCCTGCTGTGATCGCAACCAGACCTGCAAGGGAAGCATTCAGACTCATGGATACATCGGGCTTTCCGTATTTTACCCAGGTAAATATCATACAAACCACTGTTGCAATAGCCGGTGCAATAGTTGTTGTCAGGAAAATGGATCCCAGTTCCTCTACAGAAGCTGCTGCCGCACCGTTAAATCCATACCAGCCAAGCCAGAGGATAAAGACACCAAGGCAGCCAATAGGAAGATTGTGTCCCGGAAAAGCATTTACCTTTACGATCTTTCCGTCCTTATCCTTGGTAAACTTTCCAATACGGGGCCCTAACAGCTTTGCGCCAATGATTGCGGAAATACCGCCTACCATATGGATCGCACAGGAACCGGCAAAGTCATGGAAGCCAAGCTGGGCAAGCCAGCCGCCGCCCCAGATCCAGTGTGCTTCAATGGGATAGATCAAAGCGGAGATCACTGCGGAATAAATACAATAGGATAAAAACTTTGTTCTCTCTGCCATTGCTCCGGAAACGATGGTTGCCGTAGTGGCACAGAACACCAGGTTAAAAACAAAATTGGACCAGTCGAAATTTTCATAAGAGGTAAAGATATCAAATCCCGGCTTTCCGATAAAACCAAGCAGGTCCTCTCCCAACAAAAGTCCAAAACCGATCAGAATAAAAACGACCGTACCAATACAAAAATCCATCAGATTTTTCATCAGGATATTTCCTGCGTTTTTGGCTCTGGTAAAGCCGGTCTCCACCATGGCAAAACCTGCCTGCATCCAGAATACAAATGCGACACCGATCAGAAACCAGACGCCAAAAACTTGACTGCTCACCGCACTATAGATTTCTTCTGTCATAACTTTTCCTCCTCACATAAAAAAATGCGAATGCAAAAGGCTCTTCCACCAAGCTCCTTTGCTTCGCATCTTTCTTTAATATAAAAAGCGCCATAAGAATATTTCTTATAGCGCCTTTGCTTTATGTATTGCATGATACCATTCACCTGCTGCCCTGTCAATAGTTTTTTTATATTTTTTTAACATAAAGTTCATAGCTATGCCCGCCTTCCAGAACCTTGCGCCTGTATTCAAAGCCCAGCTTTTGCAAAAGACCCAGGGAAGCCAGATTTTTTTCATCTACAAGAGCCTGGATCTCCTGAAATTCCAGTACTTCCCTGGCGTATCCAAGAATCCCCCGGCAGACCTCATAGCCATACCCATTTCCCTGAAAAGGTACTGCGATCACAAATCCCAGTTCCGGAAGCTCATATCCTTCCCGAAGGCTCAGCCCTGCTCTTCCTATAACCTTCCCGCTTTCCTTATGGGTCACTGTCCACAGACCATAACCGTAAAAACCGTAGATCTGGTCGATATAGGCTTTCATGTATGCCGTTTCCGCTTCCTTCTGGGGAAAAAGATCCTCCATATAATAAGTAATGGACGGTTCCTGATAAATCTCATAAAAGTCATCCACATCCTCAAGGGTGCTTTCCCTGACCTTCAGTCTCTCCGTCTCTAATATGTTCCAGGGCAGATGAGCCATTCTCCGGTAGGCTTCATCATAGGAGGTATACTCCAGTGCCAGAAGATCCTCCACTGCATACCTCGCCTGTGGGAATGCCTCTCCTCTGTTTCCCGGATGATACACTGCAAGGACATATAATCCTCTGTCATAAAGCAGGGAAAACCACTCCGGCGAGTCCGTCAAAAGCAGCAGCTCCTCCCTTTTTTCTGCAGCTTCCCTGCAAAACGCTTCTGCCTCTTCCCTTTCGGGCGGGATCTTTTCTATCCTTAAAGAAACCGCCTTTCCACAAAGCTGATCCAGTATTTTCTGTATGCTGCCTGTAATCTCTTCATAGTACGATAAACTCAGCCACAGCCAAATATATTTTAGCATTGTAAACTCCGTCCGTTTCCTATAAAATACTGCTAGTAGCACAAAAGCATGAAACATGTTTATCATACCGCAGCAGCGGCCGAAAAGAAAGGAAGAAATCATTATGGCACAAAATCCTGTTGTTACCTTTACCATGGAAAACGGAGATGTTATAAAGGCAGAACTTTATCCCGACATCGCTCCTGCTTCCGTAAACAATTTTATCAGTCTGATCCAGAAAAACTTTTATGACGGCCTGATCTTTCACCGTGTGATCAAAGGCTTTATGATCCAGGGCGGCGACCCCGAAGGAACCGGTATGGGCGGCCCCGGTTACAGCATCAAAGGCGAATTTGCGCAGAACGGTTTTGAAAATAACTTAAAGCACACAGAAGGCGTTCTTTCCATGGCAAGAAGCATGATGCCTGATTCTGCCGGCTCACAGTTCTTTATCATGCATAAGGACGCTCCCCACTTAGACGGCTCCTATGCCGCCTTTGGCAAGGTCATTGAAGGCATGGATGCTGTAAACAAAATTGCAGAATGCAAAACTGACTGGAACGACAGGCCACGGGAGGATCAGGTGATGAAGACCGTAACTGTTGAGACCTTTGGGGTGGACTATCCGGAACCGGAAAAACTGTAAGCTTTTTCTCCATAAATTCTTTTCTCCCATGCGTATCTATCATAACAACAGCCAGATGGAAACATCTGCAGAAGGGAGATTATGATGAAGAAAAAAGTAATTTTACCTATGATCCTGACAGCCGCCTGTATTCTTTCAGCCTGCGGCCAAAGCTCTGCCCCTGCGCAGGAAAGCTCAACGCCCTCTGCCACTCCCATGCCTGAGGAAACAGCCTCTCTGCTCAGCCAGTCCTTACCTGAAAGCGGAAACGCCATCAGTGTAAACAGCAGTGAATCCGTTTCCGTCATTCCGGACATTGCGCAGATCGTTTACTCGGTACGCTCACAGGCAAAGGAGCCTGCCGACTGTCAGCAGAAGAACAGCCAGTCTGTTTCTTCTGTAATAGAATTATTAAAGGAGCTGGGGGTAAGCGAAAGCTCCATAAGGACTTCCGACTATTACATGAACCCGGTCTATGATTACAGCGGAAATACCGCTAAGGTAACAGGCTATGAGGCCGTTATTTCCCTTACGGTATCGGATCTTCCCATTGACGGTCTTGATGAGCTTTTAGCAAGATCTGTGCAGGAGGGAGTCAATACCATCCAGTCTATTACTTACATGGCGAGCAGCTATGACGAGAGCTATAAACAGGCTCTTGCCAAAGCAGTGGAAACTGCCTATGAAAAGGCAGAAGTCCTTGCCAGCGCCAGCGGGCGGAATGTAGGAAAAGCCGTGAAGATCACAGAGACCAGCGGTTATTCTGAAGCCAGATATGAAGATAATGCACGCACCGGCATGTACAGCGCTACCGCCAAGCAGGAACTTATGGCAGATACCGCAAGCATTTCCCCCGGTCAGATTGAGGTCAATGCCAGCATTGTAATCGAATATGAATTATATTGATCCTTTTATCAAAAAACAGATCCGGGAAACTGCCCCGGATCTGTTTTTTGCTTTTCTATTCTTTTTATTTTGCTTCCCTGCGAAGCTTTTCTACAAATTTTTCGATCTTTTCAAGTGCGATCTTCAGGTTTTCCAGAGAATACGCATAGGAAATACGAAGGAACCCTTCCCCGCAATCCCCAAATGCCGTTCCCGGAACCACTGCAACCTTTTCTTCCCTCAGCAGTCTCTCTGCAAATTCTTCACTGGAAAGTCCAAATTCCTTGATACAGGGGAACACATAAAATGCGCCGTAAGGTTCAAAGCACTGCAGTCCCATTTTTGCAAACGCATGCATCAGAAATCTTCTTCTCTGATTATAGGATTCCCGCATGCCTTTCACATCATCATCTCCATTGCGCAGCGCCTCTACTGCTGCATACTGGCTGGTGGTTGGCGCACACATGATGGCAAACTGATGGATCTTGATCATCTGTTCCATGATCGCCTTAGGCGCACAGGCATATCCAAGTCTCCAGCCTGTCATAGCATATGCCTTTGAAAATCCGTTGATCAGGATCGTTCTCTCCTGCATTCCCGGCAGGCTGGCAATGGAAACATGCTTATCCTTGTAAGTCAATTCTCCATAAATTTCATCTGACACCACATAAAGATCCTTCTCCCGGATCACCTCTGCAATTTCTTCCAGATCCTTTTTCTCCATAATAGCGCCGGTCGGATTATTCGGGAATGGCAGCACCAGGATTTTGGTCTTATCTGTGATTGCATTTCTAAGCTGCTGTGCTGTAAGGCGGAATTCATCTTCCTCCTTCAGCTCTATGATCACCGGTACTGCATCCGCCAGAATTGCACAGGGCTCATAGGAAACATAGCTGGGCTGTGGGATCAGCACTTCATCCCCCGGATTGATCATGGCCCGAAATGCCAGATCAATGGCTTCTGATCCTCCCACCGTTATAATGATCTCATGGGCAGGATCATAGGAAATCCCCTGTGTTCTTTTCATGTAATTTGCAATTTCATTTCTCAGCTCTTTCAGGCCCGAATTGGAGGTATAAAAGGTACGTCCCTTTTCCAGGGAATAAATACCCTCATCTCGGATATGCCAGGGCGTATCAAAATCCGGTTCTCCTACTCCCAGGGAAATAGCATCATCCATTTCATTTACAATATCAAAAAATTTCCGGATCCCTGAAGGCTTTATCGTTATGATCTTATCTGAAAGTGGATTTCTCATGGCGTAACCTTCTCTCTTGTATCTTCGTATTTTTTGGTCAGGATCGTTCCGTGATCCTTATATTTCTTCAAAATGAAATGGGTTGCCGTGCTCAAAACTCCGTCTAAGGTTGACAGCTTATCAGACACAAAGCTGGAAACAGCCTTTAAGGATTTGCCATCCAGGGTAACCAGAAGGTCATAGCCTCCGGATATCAGATAAACGCTGTTTACCTCCGGATATTTATAGATCCTCTCTGCGATATTGTCATAGCCCTGTCCTCTTTGGGGTGTGATCCTCACTTCAATTAATGCCGTTACCTTTTCAATGGAAGTCTTTTCCCAGTCGATCATGGTATGATATCCGCAAATAACTCCCTCATCCTCCAGGGCCTTTAACTCATTGGCAATGTCAATTTCCTCGGCTCCCAGGATGACAGCCAGCTCTTTAATGTCAATACGGCTGTTTTTTTCAATAATGGACAAAATCTGTTCTCTCATAGTTTCCTCTCATTCTGCCGCCCGGGCGGCTTTTAATTTCCATATCTCATCCGGCTTGACAGGTTCCAGATATCTGATCTCGTCATGATTTACGATCAGCTTGTCATTTCCCTTTTGCGTTCTGCCGATCAGCGCTGCTTCTATCTCACATGCAGCAAGCTCTTCCACCAGCTTTTCCCCATTTGATGCAGCGATCAGAAGGCAGCCCCCTGATAACAGTTCATAGGGATTTAAATCATAAAACTCACAGATCTCAACGGTCTCCTGCTTTACCGGAATTTTTTGCAGATCTACGGTCAGTCCAACGCCTAATTTACGGGATAATTCCCACAACGCACCAAAAATTCCTCCGTTCCTCACATCATGCATTGCATAAACGCCGGACTTCCGGGCTATTGCGGCCTCTGACGCCACAGACAGGTAAACTTCAAACCCTGCCGCCCTTCTGATCAGGGACAGGGGATACCGTACTGCCAGTTCCTTTTCTCTTTCTGCTGCGATCAGCGAGGTTGCTTCCAGACCGATCCACTTTGTAAGAACCAGGTCAAGCTCTTCCGGATTACCCTGCAAAGCTTCACAGGAACTCTCCCGTTTTCCTACTGCCGTTGCCGTGATCACCGGTGTATGTACTGCCCTGCTTACTTCCGTATGACCTCCCACCACGCAGATCCCCAGCTGATCACAGGCCCTTTCCGCCTGTTCCATAATCTGACGAAGCTCTGCCTCCTGTGACTGCAGCGGCAATGTGACCGCCAGTGTTGCTGCCGCCGCCTCTGCGCCTGCAGCGGCAAGATTGTTCGCTGCTGCCATCACGGCCAGATAAGCGGAATTTGGTACGGGAAGTGTAATGGTCTGGGTAGAAACAGCCGGCTCCATCCACGATAAAAAGGCGCAGTCTATTCCTATCCCTGCGCCCTTTATTTTTTCATTTCCTGTTGCCTTTATCTGCCTGAAAACGGAGCGTTTTAAGATGCTCTCCGATACTTTCCCCTCTTTCATGGCTTCCCTTCTTGCAAATACTCTATTGCCCTTCTTCTGCTGCGGGCTGTGCAGGCTGACCTTCTGCCGGAGGCGCTGCTTCTGCCGGAGGCGCTGCCTCTGCTTCCGGAGCTGCAGGCGCCTGCGGGATCTCTGTTCCTCCTGCCAGCGCTGCCGCCACACCCTTTACATGATCGATGTTGCCGGTGCCTACCGCCGCCATAATTTCATTATAGGCATTCGGATCCTGGGTTGCAACTCCTACCGTTGCTGTTCTGGGTACCATTTTATAGGAGCTGGAATTCACCATTTCCCTGCTGACCTCCACTCCGCCTTCTGTTACGATCTTCCAGAGATTTGCCTTATAGCCGATATGTGCTGACTGAACCGCTACCGATCCTACCGGAAGTCCTTCATTCATATAGATCACTTCTGTATCGGGAACCGTCCTGCTGATAATTTCACTTTCATAACGAACCTGTCTGTCACTACTTCTGGTTTCCATGCCATAGATCGTAAAGCAGACCTGTTTATCCTCTGTGGTATACCCTTCAATATAGATCGGCGCCTGGGTATTGTTCACAAACCGGAAATCCTTCCCCGCAGACTCTGCAATAGCCGCATCCGCAGAGGGATCCACATAGCTTACGATCATGGAATGATTATGTCTTTCTGTCACTTCCAGCTCTGCCAAAAGCACTGCATTGTAAAGTGTGGTGGAATCCTGACAGATCCCGCCTCCGAAGCTGTCCACCACCTGTCCGTTTAAATAAGAGCCGGCCAGATAATATCCGTTTGCTTCCGTAAAAGGAGATACTGCTGCATAGGTAGAAAATTCATCTCCCGGATAAAGGATGGTTCCGTTGATCAGCTCACATCCATTTCGCACATTAGCGCTTCTTGCAGCCGACGAGGTCTTAAAGCTGGTAGAAAAAGTTCCAAGCACATCCTTTACCTTGGAAAGCTCCTCTGCCGTTCCCCGGGCCTCATCTACGATCACCGTAAGAGGAAACTGACTGTCTTCCTTTCCCCAGCTTCCATTCAAATAATTCAAAAGCGCCGTTTCCGAAGCTGCAAGATCCACTACCTGACCTGTTTGTCCCGGTATCACCACAAATTGTCCGTTTTCTCTGGAAAGGGATGCGTCCTGCGCCGCTACATCATAAACAGAGCATCTTTCTGACAGGATTGCCTGGGTCAGATTCTGATCCAGGGAAAACTCCATATGGTAGACCACGTTCTGATGCTCCAGATCCTTTGCAGCTTTATATCGCTTTATCACATTTCCGTCCTGTCCGATCTTGGCTGCTTCCTCTATGATCTCCCGGTTACTCCAGTCAAATCCAAGTTCGCTTAATGTCACCGGCACCTCATGGTTTTCTGCTGCGATCAGCGTAATGGTTTTTCCTGCCAGCGCATCCGCATAATCCTCTAATGCCTTTTCCGCTTCCTGCTTTGTCATTCCGCCAAGAGAAAGGCCGTCCACATAGATCCCGTTTAAAATCTGATCCTCTTCGGCATGCACCGCCATTGCAGGCAGTGAAAATACCATAATTCCCAGGCTAAAGCCCACAAGTCCTTTGATAATCTTTTTCATCATTTCCTCTTTTACTTCTCCATTGTTTCTGTTTGCCTTAATACACGAAAGATGCTATAGTGGGAATGATCATAGCAAGTACCAGCAATACGATAATAATGGAAGAAACCAGTTTTTTACTCTTTTTATTATTAAAATTGAACATGATTTTTCTCCTGAAATTCACATTTCTTGAAAGGAATTATATATGAAGTTTCCCTTTTTTGCAAGCTTTCTCATATTTTGCCTCTGGCTCAGCTACGAAATCCACAAGCATCGTAACCAGGAAGCCAAAAACCGCGATGCCTTCTGGGAAAAAGAGGCTGCCGCCAACAATACCAGGCGGAAGTCCTTAGATCATCTTGACTATATAAAGATCCCCTTCGACGCCCTCCCCATGGATACCCTGAAGGAGGATCCCGTCATCCTGCAGTGCCACAAAACCCTGCAGGAGCTTTCTGCCTCTCCCATTGTCAATCTGACCGGGATCAGCAATACAGATCTGAAGCTGACCTACGGAGCGCCTAATATCGACCTGCTTTCCTGTTATGATCAGCGCTATACTCTGCTTGCACGCACCCTGCAGGACTGGGCCGCAGCCCTTGCCGGGAAGGATTTCTCCTTAGAAGCCATCTCCGTACTGGAATTTGCCGTCAGCACCCATACCGACGTCAGCGCCAGCTATAAGCTGCTTTCCTCCCTTTATCTGAAACAGGGTTGTCCCGAAAAGATCAGGGATCTGATCCCTGTCGCAGAGTCCCTTAATTCCGGCATGAAAAAGCATATTCTTTCTATTTTGGAGGAAGCGCTTTCACAGGCCGCTAATTAATTTTATGCAGCATAATGTAAGGGAAGAACACGAAAATGCTCTTCCCTCTTTTTTATTTCCAGAATTTCTTTTTCTTATTATCCTTTGGCTCTGTTTTCTCGCCCTGGAGATTTTGCGCTGCATTCAGGCTGTCTCCCGTCAATGCATCAAACTGCCGGAGCAGTTCCTTTGCCTCGTGGGTCAGCTTTTCAGGGGTCTGTACCACCAAAGTAACGTAATGATCCCCACGGATCTCTTTATTTCTCAGCGTAGGAACACCCTTCCCTTTCAGTCTGACCTTGGTATCGGTCTGGGTTCCCGGCTTCACCTCATAGATCACCTTTCCGTCTACAGTATCTACCAACACGTCTCCGCCAAGCGCAGCTACTGCAAAGGAAACAGGCACTGTTGAGTAAATATTATAATCCTGCCGCTGGAAGATGGGATGACGGGCAACGATCACTTCTACAAGAAGGTCTCCTCTCGGCCCGCCGTTGACGCCGGGCTCCCCTTTCTCCCTGATACGGACGCTCTGTCCGTTATCAATTCCTGCCGGAATGGATACCTGGATCTTCTTGCGGCTTGCAATATAACCGGTTCCGCGGCAGTCTGCGCATTTTTCCTTAATGACCTTTCCTGTTCCGTTACATTCAGGACAGGTCTGGACATTTCTGACTGTGCCGAAGAAGGACTGCTGGGTAAAGACTACCTGACCCTTTCCGCCGCACTTTGTACAGGTCTCCGGACTGGTTCCCGGCTTTGCGCCGCTGCCATGACAGGTTTTACATTCATCCTTAAGTGTCAGTTCTATTTCCTTATTAACGCCAAATACAGCCTCTTCAAAGGTAATCCGGACGCTGGTTCTGATATTTGCGCCCTTCATGGGGCCATTATTGCCTCTGCTCCTGCGGCCGCCTCCAAAGAAGTCTCCAAAAATGTCTCCAAAAATATCGCTGAAATCAGCGCTGTTAAAATCAAAACCGCCGTACCCGCCGGCGCCGCCCTCAAATGCTGCATGACCGAACTGATCATACTGCTTTTTCTTTTCAGGATCACTCAGGATCGCATAGGCCTCGGAGGCTTCCTTAAACTTCTTTTCTGCCTCTTTATCCCCGGGGTTCATATCAGGATGATATTTCTTGGCAAGAGCTCTGTATGCTTTTTTGATTGTGGCTTCATCTGCGTTCTTATCGACTCCAAGAACCTCATAATAGTCACGCTTCTGTTCTGCCATGCTTCTTCCTCCTGCAAATTTTTACACGCTATTGGCGAGATGTATGTCTCCATACATCCCGCCCATAAATTACAACCTTTTAACGGTCACAGATTTTAGTTTAAACCTCTCTGTAGTCTCCGTCAACCACATCATCAGCAGAATCGGAACTTCCGGCTTCAGCCTGAGGACCTGCACTGCCCATATCAGGGCCAGCCTGACCGGCCTGTTGCTGCATGTTCTCGTACATCTTTGTAAACAGTGCCTGTGCGCTGGCAGTCAGCTTTTCCTTTGCTGCCTTCAGTTCATCAAGATCACTGTCAGACATTTCCTGATCCTTGGTTCTTTCCAGGATTGCCTTTACAGCCTCTACATCTGCTTCAACTGCTGATTTCTGGGAAGCGTCGATCTTATCGCCAACTTCGGAGAGAGCCTTTTCTGTCTGGAAGACAAAAGCATCTGCATCATTTCTGGTGTCGATAGCTTCCTTTCTCTTCTTATCCTGTGCCTCATACTCAGCAGCTTCCTTTACTGCCTTATCGATTTCGTCATCAGACATATTGGAACCTGCGGTAATGGTAATATGCTGCTCCTTACCGGTTCCCAGATCCTTTGCAGAAACATTAACGATACCGTTGGCATCAATATCAAAGGTAACTTCGATCTGAGGTACTCCACGCATTGCCGGAGGAATTCCATCCAGTCTGAACTGTCCAAGAGACTTGTTATCTCTTGCAAACTGTCTTTCACCCTGTACTACATTAATATCTACGGCAGTCTGATTATCTGCTGCTGTTGAGAAGATCTGGCTCTTCTTGGTAGGAATAGTTGTATTTCTCTCAATCAGTCTGGTTGCAATACCGCCCATTGTTTCGATAGACAGTGACAAAGGAGTAACATCCAGAAGAAGGATCTCCCCTGCGCCTGCATCGCCGGCAAGCTTACCACCCTGGATGGAAGCGCCAAGTGCAACACACTCATCCGGGTTCAGGCTCTTGCTGGGTTCATGTCCTGTCAGCTGTCTTACCTTATCCTGTACAGCAGGAATACGGGTAGAACCGCCGACCAAAAGTACCTGGCCCAGATCTGCATTGGTAATGCCTGCATCCTTCATTGCATTTTGAACAGGCACTGCGGTCTTTTCAACCAGATCATGTGTCAGTTCATCAAATTTTGCTCTTGTAAGGTTCATGTCAAAGTGCTTAGGACCTTCTGCGGTAGCTGTGATGAAAGGAAGATTGATATTGGTGGTTGTTGCGCTGGAAAGCTCTTTCTTTGCTTTTTCTGCAGCTTCCTTTAATCTCTGAAGCGCCATCTTGTCATTGGACAGATCCACGCCTTCTGCCTTCTTAAACTCATCGATCATCCACTGTGTCAGTCTGTTATCAAAATCATCACCGCCAAGGTGTGTATCACCGTTTGTTGCCAATACTTCAATGACGCCATCGCCGATTTCAATAATGGAAACATCAAAGGTACCGCCGCCAAGGTCATAAACCATGATCTTCTGCTCTTTTTCATTATCAAGACCGTAAGCAAGCGCTGCTGCTGTAGGCTCGTTGATGATACGCTTTACATCAAGTCCAGCGATCTTACCGGCATCCTTGGTTGCCTGACGCTGTGCATCATTAAAATATGCGGGAACTGTAATAACTGCTTCTGTTACCTTTTCGCCCAGATAGCTCTCAGCATCTGCTTTCAGCTTCTGAAGGATCATAGCTGAAATCTGCTGCGGGGAATACTTCTTTCCGTCAATGGTACGGCCTCTGTCTGTACCCATATCTCTCTTGATGGAAGAAATGGTTTTTTCTGCATTGGTGACTGCCTGACGTTTTGCCGGCTCACCGATCAGTCTTTCTCCTGTCTTTGTAAATGCAACTACGGAAGGTGTTGTTCTTGCTCCCTCTGCATTTGCAATAACGGTAGGCTTTCCACCTTCCATAACTGCTACACAGCTGTTTGTTGTTCCTAAGTCAATACCAATGATCTTGCTCATAATTCTCTCCTCCTAAAAGATTACCTTTCTATTTTGATTGTTGGTTTCTCTGTTCTTATCTGCGGCTAGCTTACCACTGCCACCATACTGTGCCTTACTACGCTGTCTCTATATGTGTAGCCCTTCTGAAGCTCCTGGGCAATCACACCGGATTCATACTCGTCACTTTCCACCTGCATTACTGCATTATGGAGTGCCGGATCAAATTCCTCTCCCACTGCCGGGATCGGTTTTACTTCCATTTTTTCAAGCTCGCCGATCAGCTGTCTGTAGATCATTTCCATTCCCTCTGCAAAGGGACTTCCCTTTTCTTCCTCGGGAATGGTTGCAAGCCCTCTTTCAAAATTGTCTACCACCGGAAGGATCTTTTCGATCACGCTTTTTGCTCCCGTTTCAAACATGGCATTTTTTTCTTTTTCACTACGCTTGCGGAAGTTATCAAACTCTGCCATCTGACGTTTTACCTTGTCTTCCAGTTCTTCCACCTTTTCCTTTAAGGCATCCTGCTTCTTTTCCGCCTTTGCCTTTTTCTTCTGAAGCTTTTTGTCTTCCTTTTCTTCCGCTTCCTCTGACGCTTCACAGGCTTCCATTTCAGCTTCTTCCTGCGCCGCATCAGCTTCTTCTATTATTTCTTCTTCCTTTTCTTCCATAATTTCTTCTTTCTTTTCGTCGCTCATCAGTTCTCATCCCTTTCATTCTTTCTTTTTATATAATTCATCTAACTGATGGGTAATGGTTTTAAGAGTTCCTACCACCTTATCATAGTCCATTCGTTTCGGCCCGATAATTCCAATGGTTCCTCTCATTCCCTCCCCAAGCTCGTAGGTTGCGGTGACAACACTGCAGTCCTGCATGGATTGAATTTGATTTTCATTTCCGATATATACCTGGATTCCGGTATTATTTTCATCGGAAAGGCTTTCCTGTACCAGTTCTGAGAGCTTTTCCTTTTCCTCAAAGGTATTGATCAGCTCGCTCGCCTTTTGCTGGTCTGCCAGCTCCGGATATTTAAAGATATTATTGGCACCGCTGGTATAGATCTCCAGATCCTCTTCCTGCTTGATCCCCTCTGCTATGGCGTCGATCACATCGCTTACGATCTCACTGTGAATGCCTGCCTGCTGCTTCATTCTGGTGATCGTGGCAAGATTGATATCTTCTACTGCAAGCCCGCTTAAATTTGTGTTAAGCAGAATATTCAGCTTCAGGATCGTTTCATCATTCAATTCTTCATCCACCGGAAGGATGTTGTTTTTGATCACATTGCCTTCCATTACGATCACTGCCAGAAGCTGATTTATATCTACCCTTGAAAGCTGGATAAATTTAAGCTTGTTCTGGTGTACGGCCGGTACGGAGATCATGGAAGCATAATTGGTATTCACTGCCAGAAGCTTTGCCACCTGCTTCAAAAGGTGATCCATCTTGCCTTCCTTCTCCAGCATCATCTCTTTCAGCTCTTCTAATTCCTTATCCTTCTCCTGCATCATGGTATCCACATATAGGCGGTACCCCTTATCAGAAGGAATCCTTCCTGCAGAAGTATGGGGCTGTAAGATATATCCCATTTCCTCTAAATCAGACATCTCATTCCGGATCGTGGCAGAACTGAGATTAAGATCCGTATACTTGGAAATGGTCCGGCTTCCTACCGGTTCTCCGGTTTCAAGATAATTGCGGATGATGGCCTGCATGATTTTAATCTTTCTCTCACTGAGTTTCATTTCCATCATCCTCCTTTCCGGATCCTTCTTTTTGGTTTGTTAGCACTCAACTCATTAGAGTGCTAACATCTACATAACATAACGTATCACTTACCATGGGTATTGTCAACACATATATTTAAAAATAATTATTAAAAAAATATAAAAAGACAGGGGAGTATTTCCCTGCCTTTTATATATCACTTCTATATTTTAATCCACTTCCTAAATGAAAAAGCTTCCGGTAACATTTCCGTTGATTACATAGTATGTAGTATTCTCTTCAGGCTTTACATACAGCTCAACGCTCTTGAAATCTTCTTCTTTTCCATTCAGATCATATTTCCATACATCCTTGCAAATATTTAAAAGATCCTCAGGTGTGTAAGATTTTCCCCTGAACTGGAAGTTAACTGTTTCCTTAACTTCAACCTTCTTCTCTACTTTCTTGGGTGCTGTAGGCTTTTTAGCTGCAGGTGCCTTCTTTTCTGCTGCTGCCTTCTTTACAGGTGCTTTCTTTGCAGCTGCAGGCTTCTTTGCCGGAGCTTCCTTAACTTCAGCTTTTACTTCTGCCTTCTTAGGCTCTTCCTTAACTGCAGGCTCTGCTGCCTTCACTACCTTATCAGCTTCCTTAGCAATTACCTTTGCTGTTGCTTTCTTGATCTCTGCCATAAAAGTGACTCCTTTCCCTCACAAAAGTGGACTTGTAGCTTGTTTCCCCCAAACAAACGTGCTTTTGCACGTTTTCTTGGAACATAGTGTACTCTATTATTTGAGAAATGTCAACAATTAAGCCATTTACAGTCCTTCTGGCCTGTTTCTTTAAGCAAAAACTCCAAAATAAAGCAGTACCAAAAGTCCCAGCACGATCCGATACCATCCAAATACTTTAAAGTCATGCTTCTTAATATAGCCCATCAGGAACTTGATGACCAGAACAGATACCACAAATGCCGTCACCATTCCTACCAGAAGGATCGCCAGTTCGGTTCCTGTAAATCCGAAGCCAAACTTTACCATTTTAAGGAGACTGGCTCCCAGCATGACCGGTATTGCCAGAAAGAAGGTGAATTCTGCTGCTACCGTTCTGGATACACCGATCAAAAGCGCTCCCACTATCGTTGCCCCTGACCTAGAGGTTCCGGGAAATACTCCTGCGATCAGCTGGAAAACACCAATGATCAGCGCCGTCTGGTATGTAATCTCAGATAAGGAATTGATCTTCGGCTTTCTTTTCTTATTTCGGTTTTCTACTATAATGAAAGCAATTCCAAATACGATCAGCGCAGTTGCCACACAGACGGGGTTATAAAACAGTCTTTCAAAAACCTCGTCAAACAACAGTCCGATCACTGCTGCCGGAATACATGCCACTAAAATTTTAAACCACATGATCCAGATATCTTTTTTACACCAGGACAAGATCCCCTCTTTTTTCACAGGATCCGGATTATTCCTTTTCCCAAAGGGAAAGATCTTATCCCAGAACAGCACAACAACCGCAAGGATAGATCCAAACTGGATCACGATCAGAAATGTCTGCCAGAATTCTTCCGACACATTTAATTTTACAAACTCATTTACCAGGATCATATGTCCCGTGCTGCTGATGGGAAGCCATTCTGTAATTCCCTGTACCACACCAAATAAAAATGCTTTTAAAAGTTCTATCATGCTTTTTCCCCATTCTCCAGATATGTCATCAGCTTCTTGTAATGTCTTTGTCCATCCAGGTAGCCTTCCTACTTCCTTTGTCATAATTACCACATTTCTGCGGTTCCCATCCTCGATGGATCTTTTGATCGGAATCGTATCGGAAATCCCGCCGTCTAAGTAAAGCTTTCCATGATAACTGACATTGTTGGATACCAAAGGCAGCGAAGCAGAGGCTCTGACAGCTTCAATATCTTTCTTCATGTCCTTAATAGGAATATATTCCGGCTCGCCGGTTTCTATGTTTGTCACCACACTGTAAAAGGTTCCCTGATACTTTTTAATAATTTTCTTTTACAAATCTCCTGAGTGCCTCAAGGGAACGCTCTACCTTTTCTGTGTCAATGCAATAGGCCATCCGGAAATAACCCGGAACGCCAAAGCTGTCAGAAGGAACAAGCACCAGATCATACTGCAGCGCTTTCTGGCAGAATGCCGTTGCATCCTCTTCCAGGGCCTTGGGAAAGATATAAAAGGTTCCGCCCGGCTTCACGCAGGAAAATCCAAGCGCCGTAAGCTCCTGATAAAGCAGGTTCATATTGGTTTCATACACGCTCATATCTGCGGTAAGATCCACCACCTCTGCCACGGCCATCTGAATGATGGAGGGCGGACAGTTATGTCCCATTCCTCTGGAGATCTGCCCGCATATGGCGCTGATCAGCTCCGCATCCCGGCATTTCGGGTTTGCTGCCACATACCCCATTCTTTCACCGGGAAGAGACAGGGACTTGGAATAGGAATAGCAGGAAAGCGTATTATCATAAAACTTCGACACATAAGGCGCATCCACTCCCTGAAAAACGATCTCACGATAAGGTTCGTCAGAGATCAGGAAAATATCATGTCCATATTCCTTTTGCTTTCTGCTCAGCAATTCGCCTAGCCTTTGCAGCGTCTGCGTATTATAAACCGCACCGGATGGATTATTAGGGGTATTGATCAAAACCGCACTTACCTTATCTGTAAGCATTTCCTCCAGTTTTTCAAAGTGGATCTGAAAATTCTGGGTATCTGCGGGAACCACCTTCAGCTTTGCACCTGACAAATTAACGTAGGGCATGTATTCCGGGAAAAAAGGTGCGATAGTCAGAACCTCATCCCCCGGTTTTGTCACACAGCGTACCGCATGCGCCACTGCTCCTGCGGCTCCTGTTGTAGGAAAGATGTGGTTTGCGGTATAGTTCATCCCAAATCTCCGATTCAGGGACACAGCTATCTTTTCCTTTACCGAAGGGATCCCCAGGCTGGGGCTGTAGCCATGCAGCTCCATGGAGCTTTTTGTCTGCAACAGCTCTATCATGACCTGTGTGAACTTTTCCGGCACAGGCACAGACGGATTTCCCAGGCTGTAGTCGAAAACATTCTCATAACCGATCTCTTTTCCCCTGGCTGTAGCAAATTCTGAAAGCTGGCGGATCACCGACTTGCCGCCCAGCATTTGCTTATACTGTTCATTGATCATCCTGATACCACACCTTTCCGTTTTTTGTTATCCTATTTTACTGCAGATGCAATCAGCAGCATCTGGCCGCGGAGATCTACCTGTCCAATTCCGGAAGGTAAAATGAAATGATCTCCCTTCTTTACAAGCTGTCCGTTTACCAGGCCTTCTCCTTCAATGACGCTCACATTCATGAACGGATGCTTCTGGTCGATCTGGACAGGCTCTGTTACCTCCAGCTTCCATACCGTATAATAATCGCAGCTGATCAGCTCATTTAATGTATTCTTAGGCAGATCCAGCATATGCTTCACGCTGTTTTCAGCAGAAGGGGCAGGAACATTGATCACATCAATACTCTGTTTTACATGGAGCTGACGGGGCTTGCCGTCTGTCAGTCTGTCATAATCATATACTCGATAGGTAATATCGCTGTTCTGCTGTGTTTCCAGGATCATCAGTCCACCCTTGATGGCATGAACCGTTCCCGGATCGATCTGAATGAAATCCCCTTTCTGAACAGGCACTTCGCGGATCAGCTCGCTCCATTTTCCCTGCTCGATCATTTCCTTCAGCTCTTCCCTTGTTTTTGCATTATGCCCTACTACCAGGGATGCCCCCTCCGGGCAGTCCAATACATACCAGCATTCTGTTTTTCCCAGAGAGCCGTTTTCATGCTCCTTTGCGTAAGCGTCATTGGGATGTACCTGAATGCTCAGATCATCCTTTGCATCAATGATCTTGATCAGAAGCGGGAAACGATCCAGGTCAAGATTGCCAAATAATTCCGGTTCTTCCTTCCAAAGCTGGGAAAGGGTCTTTCCCTCATAAATACCTTCCCTGATCACGCAGTCGCCGTTTGGATGCGCACTGATCGCCCAGCATTCTCCCGTCTTATCACCGGGAATTGCATATCCAAACTCTGTGGCAAGCTTCTGCCCTCCCCAGATCATCTGCTTAAAGACAGGATTAAGGAATAAGATGGGACGCTGCTTCTGATTGATGGTAAGGTTCTTTCCATTGGTCTCTATCACCTTCTGATACCAGTAAGCGGAATCCTTCACAATTCTCTTCTGTGTTGCAAAATCCACATATACAATGCCAAATCTCTCTGTATAGCCCTTATCCCACTCAAAGTTATCCAGGAATGTCCAGAGGAAATAACCTCTCAGATCTACTCCTTCATCATTTGCCTTCTGTAAAGCGGAAATATACAAATCCAGGAAATTTTGCCTGTTCGGATCGTGAACCTTTCCATCCAGAGATACATCATCATGGCAGGACATGCCGTTTTCCGTAATATACATGGGCAGCTTATACCTATCGTAGATAAACTTTACGCCCCAGTAGAAGCAGTCCGGCGTAACGGGCCATCCGGCTGCTGTCTTGGGGAAACCGGCAGGTCTTCCCACAAATTCCGGTTCTCCGTCTGCACCCTGCTTTACCATATATCCGTTGTAAATGTTCTGTCCCATGAAATCAAGAGGCTGGGAAATCAGCTCCATATCCTCTTTGGTAATGACCGGAAGATACTCTGCAAATTTTGTAAGTCCCTCCTCCGGATATTTCCCAAGGAATACAGGATCATTAAACCATGCCACATTCCAGGTCCAGTTATCCATGGGCTGATAAAAACCAAAAAGCACCTTTCTGGCTGCTTCAATATCCTCAGGCTTGTTGGTTGCAGGATACGCCATACCGCAGGTAGGCGCATACCCTACCTTGATGGGCCTGCAGGCATATTTACGAAGATTGATCACTGCCTGTCCATGGGCACGGAGAGCATTATGTGCGATCTGGAAGACGTCCTTCTGAGGAAGCTTCAGGCCGGGTGCATGAATTCCAGAAAGATGACCGATCCCTACAAAGCATTCCGGCTCATTTAAAGTAATGAAATTCTCGCAGATGTCAGAAAAGTTCTCTGCAACCACCTTTGCATAATAGCCAAACCACTGGATCGCTTCTTCATTGAGCCAGCCTCCACGATCCTGCAGCGCCTGGGGGAATTCCCAGTGATACATGGTAAGATAAGGCTCGATACCGTTCTTTTTCATTTCCAGTATCATGTCCCTGTAAAGGGCTACCGCCTTGGGATTTACCTCTCCTGTTCCATCCGGGATCAGTCTTGCCCAGCTCATGGAAAAACGGTATGCCTTGATCCCCAGCATCCTCATCATGGCATAATCATCCTTGTAGCGGTGCATATGGTCGCAGGCCGGAACACTGCTGTGTCCGTCTAGGATCCTTCCCTGCTCTGTGAAGGTATCCCAGATATTCTTTCCGCATCCATCTCCTTCTTCTCTTCCTTCAATCTGATAAGCGCTGCTTGCTACGCCCCAGACAAAATCATCTCGAAACATATTCCATCCATTCCTTCCTTATATTCTTCTTTCCTTATTTTTCTTTTTCCGTTTTTTCAAACCGGAACCATCCAAAGTCAAAACAGCTTCCCGGCATAAAGATAAAGGTTATGCTTCCCTTTCCCCTAATTTCCTCTAAGGCATTGGCATCCTCCACCGGCGTAATATAAATGCCGTCCGGCGTAATAAAGCTGCTGCCTCGGCTGATCCACCACACGTTCCGAAAAATCCCGGCTCCGGAGTACCATCTTGAATTCAGGTATCTGTAATCAATTCTCACTGATACCTCATTTACCCCTTCCCGGAGGGAAGGGGTAATGTCAAATTCAAAGGTAGAATATCCGTATTTCCACTCTCCCACGAAAGTAGAATTCACATATACTGCCGTGTCCATATAAACTCCGTCAAAGCGGAGGCTGATCTTTTCCTACGCTTTCGGAGCTCTTTTTATCGTAAAACGCTTCCGATACCATCCTACGCTGTCCCGATATAAAGCATGGGTATCATAAATCATATAATCATGGGGAATGTCTATGGGTGTAAAGCCATCCTCCGGCATCCTGCAGGCTTCCTCTCCTGCAGGATGCTCACAGAACTCCCAGTCTGCGTTCCACAATATTCGTTTTGCCACTATTTATCTCCTTATATTTCCAAGATTATCTGACTTACAGTTTAAATCTGGAAATAGATGCTTCCAGCTCGTGAGATGCCTTTTTCAGTTCCTCTGACTTTTGTGCCAGCTTTCCTACGCTGCCGGTCTGCTCTCCAAGGGTTGCGGTAACCTCCTGTGTGGAAGCTGCCAGCTCCTCGGATACAGAGGAGATATTCTGGATCGCATCCTGCACCATGGTCTTCTCAGAAGTAATATCGCCAAGTCGATCCAGGATCTGTCTGATGCCGTCTACCAGATCCGCTACACAGCTCTGAATCTTTCCGAACACCTGAACGGTTTCCTCAAGCGCTTTGGCCTGTTCCATAACCATGCTTTCCGCCTTCTTGGCAGATTCTGTTGTCTTTTCTGTTGTTCCTTCAATTCCCGCTACGATCTTCTGGATCCTGTTGCCGGATTCCTTGGACTGATCAGCAAGCTTGCGGATCTCTTCCGCTACAACTGCAAATCCTCTTCCTGCTTCTCCGGCTCTTGCAGCCTCAATAGATGCATTTAAGGACAGCAGATTGGTCTGCCCTGCAATACTGTTGATCACTTCCACAAAATTCTGGATCTCCTGGGAATTCTTCTGTACCTCATTAATATCCTGAACCAGCACTCTTGTCAGTTCCACAGTAGAATCGCTCTTTGCATTCAGATCCTGTACGATCTCCCTGCCCTGTCCTACTGCTTCAATAGCCTGATCTGCGGCCTGCCCCATGCTGCTGGTCTGATCGCTGACCTTATTAATATTATCCGAAAAGGCGATCATCTTCTCATTTGCGGTTTCGGTCTCTTCCGCCTGAGACTGCACGCCCTTTGCAACTTCATCCATGGTCTGGGCAGTATTCTGAATGGAGTCATCCAGATTTTCCGTTCGTTCGGAAACGTCTGCCGCCATTTCATTTACCTTATCTCCAAAGCCCTTCATATCCTGCATCAGGTTTCTCATGCTGGCTAGCATCTTATTCAGGCTTCCGGACAGAATACCAAATTCATCCTTTCTCTTGGTATCAAAGGTTCCTGCCAGATCTCCTTCTGCAACCTTGGAAATGCCGATGGTCATTTTCTTTACTTCCCGGCTGATGCCTGTAGAGATAAAGCCGCCGGTTGCAAGCGCTGCCGCTGCTGCCAGAATAACCAGGACAATAGTAATAAACTTGATCTGATTTGCCTGTCCCATAAGATTGCTTCTGGGGATCAGGGTGCAGATCATTGCGCCTGTTTTTCCCACAGGCGTTGCTATGTAAGAATAACGCTTTCCATTATACCGCACGGATTTTGCAACGGATTCCTCGGTACCCTTGGTCTCCTCATAATACTTCTGTCCCACAAAATACTGCTCCGTAATCTCTTCCTCTTCTTTTCCCTGAACGGAAACAACCTCACGGCCATCCTTGGATACCAGCGCCTTGATCGTTCCGTCGCCAAAGTCCATCTGCTCTAACATGGTCATAACCACATTCATATCCACATCAAAGATCAGATAAGAATCGCCCTTTGCCAATCTTTGATAAAATACAATGGCATAATTCTTGGGCAGACTGTTAAGACTCTCGTCAAGATAGGTGTGGTATCCCAGCCATGCATTTCTGGCTGTTGAATTTTCCACAAAATACTGTCCCTCTGTGGAAGCCTTGAAATCCTCATAAGGATTATCGCTCATGGCACCTGTTAAGGAGGTCAGATAAGTTCCCCCATCAGGCACTACGCTGTAGCTGTACATATACTTGTTGGTTGCCTTTGCATTTCCAAGAAGTGTTCTGGCATTTCTCATGCTCTCCATGGATTGGGCATCCTGCTTCTTATAGTATTTTCCATAGTAATCAGCCACATCACCGTCACTGATCAATTCCAGCGCCTTGCTGGAGATAGATGTACAAATCAGATCGAAATAATTGCCCACAGCCGTCACGGTAGATTCTGCTGACTCCTGATACTTAGAGATCATTCCCGACGCCGCCGTATTGTAGCATACAACGCCCAGTATGATCATCATGACTACCGGAACCAGAAATCCCGCCAGCAAGGTCTGCATAATGCTGTGCTTGGTATTTCCCTTAATGTCCTTCAGTGCAGAAAGGGTAAATTTTGCTTCCTTTACATTCTTTTCGGTCTTTTCCTTTACAACCTTTTCTGCCTTTTTCTTCTTTTCCTTTGCTTCCTTCTTCATCTGCACTGCTTTTTGCTTTGCCGCCTGTTTTGCAGCTTTCTTTGCTTCCTTATCCAGTACAGACTTTTTGTTCTTTACCTTGTCGTCCCCCATGTTGGCAACCCCCTTTGCTAGTTGGAGCCGATCACAGAAACCAGATAAAACGGTACTACATCATTATCATGTGCTTCCACAATACTGATCTCCACTTTGTGCTTTGCATATGGCATATGTCTGGTAACGGTATCAATATAAAGACAGTCCCCCCAGTCCTCTTTAAAATTCCCATCCAGAAGCATTGCCTCTTCCACCCTGCCATCAACCACAACTTTGGCGATAGACGTAGGGTGCTTCACAGATTTACGATACTGAATGGCAATTCCGGAACAGGGAATGGTAAAGGTGATCTTATCTCCTACCTTTCCTGCCGTCCAGCCCTTTCTGAAAATATCGCGAATATTCTCCTGAGGCTGAAGGTCTGCAGCAAATCCGCAAAGCTCCGGTTCTGCGTTATCATTCTGGTATCTTACAGAGTTCTCATAAGCATTTGCTGTGATCGGCGTCGGCAGACTGCCATCCTCGAAAGCCGGAATTTCTTCCTCATCAAGATCCTGATAGATCTTCTCAAGAAAATCCGTGATGACCTTAGCTACCAGCGCATGCCCCGCATCATTGGGATGCAGGTTATCCGGTGTGATCTCCGGCGCCTTAATGTTTCCTGCCTGGATCTCCGGGTAAATGGTTGACTTCATGCTTACCATAGGAAGATCATAATTCTTCGCTACCTTAAGATGCATTTCCTCCGCATTTACGCCGGTATCGTACATAACATTATTCATCAGGAGCACTGCCGGTTTGCAGCTGTCTGCATAGGTCTTGCGGATCAGCCCTTCATAAGTCTCCTCAAAAAATTCTGTATTTTCATCATTTACAGCAAATTCTATGAGTGCAAAATCAGGCTTATATTTCAGAAGATGATCCTCTACCCTGGAAACACCAAACTGTGAGGTGGTTCCTCCGATCCCTGCATTGATAAATGTGATCTCTGTGTCCGGGAATTTTTCCGTCCACCATTTATATACAAGATAAGCATAACACGTTTTGGGGCTGCTGGAAAGACTTCCCTGCGTAATTGATCCGCCTAAAAATCCTGTAATGATGTTTTCTCCCCTTTTTGCCCTTTGCATACAGCGTTTAATTCTTCCCCAATTACCTCTGTTGATCATTCCTTTTTCTGTCTGAATATTGTATTCCATAATCGACCCCCATTTTCTCTAATTTTCATGGCAAAAAATAACAAGTTATGTATAAGGAAAGAAAAGGCTTGCGTGCAGCAAGCCTTTTCAAGTCAGCAATCTTATCTCATTCCGATTTCTGTATCGGATTCTGTTACCACACTGTGCTCCTTGATGTAAGCCATAATATCTTCAAACTGTGTGAATGCAAGTCCTACATAACTGTCTGCACAGCCATAGTAAATTGCAATCTTTCCGCTTTCCGGATCATGGATGGTTGCGCAGGGGAAGCAGACATTGGGAACAAAGCCTCTCTCCTCGTACCACTCTTCCGGCGTTAACAGGAAGTTTTCACATCTGTATTTTACAATAGAAGGATTTTCCAGATCAAGGATCGCTCCTCCGATGGAATATACAAAACCGTTACAGGTTCCGCTTACGCCGTGGTAGAATAACAGCCAGCCCTCGCTTGTTTCAATGGGTGCTGCTCCACCGCCGATCTTTACGGACTCCCACCATTCGTTTCCTTTTCCCATCACATGTCTGTGCTTTCCCCAGTATACCAGATCCGGGCTTTCACTGACAAAAATATCACCGAAAGGAGTATGTCCGCTGTCGGAAGGACGGCTTAAAAGGACATAATTTCCGTTGATCTTACGAGGGAACAATACAGCGTTTCTGTTATAAGGGATAAAAGGATTTTCCAGTCTGGTAAAGGTTTTAAAATCTGTTGTTTTTGCCATACCGATCGCTGCGCCGTAGAAATCCTGGCACCAGATAATGTAATAGGTATCCTCTACCTTTACAAGTCTGGGATCATATGCATAACGGGGCATAAAAGGATTTCCCTTTTCGTCTACAAAAGGAATTTTGTTCTTGTCAAAATCCCAGTGGATCGCATCTTTACTTCTTCCCATGTAAATATAAGGAATACCGTTTGTCTGCTCCCCACGGAACACTCCGATAAACTCATCTCCGTAAGGCATAACGGCACTGTTAAATATTCTTGCTACGTTTTCAACGGGATTTCTTCCGATGATAGGGTTTTCTGTGTATCTCCACACCGGTGCTCCTGTTAAGTTTGCAGGCTTCTCCTGCCAGGGTACATTCTTTACCGCAGGGGCAATCATTTTAAGTTCGCTCATTTTCTGACTCCTTTCAGGATTTCTTTTATTTTTGATTTGCTAAAAATTCCAGATTTCTCTTGATCAGGTCACATCTCTGTGCTACACATTCTACAGAGCGGAGGGGATCCTTGGGCGTATGGAATACATAATCGATCAGCTTATCCACCGTCGTGGTAGCTACATGCATTCTGGTATCACTGGATGCATAGTAAATATAAACATCCCCATTTTCTCTTGCGATAGCGCCATTGGTAAATACCACATTGGAAACATCACCAACGCGCTCTCCTCCTCTGGGTCCGATCAAAAGCCCTGAAGGCTCTGCGATCACCTTGGAAGGATCCTTTAAGTCTGTTGCAAATGCATAAATAACATATCTCAGACCTGCAGCTGTATTTCTTACTCCATGGGCAATGTGGATCCAGCCCTTTTCCGTCTTGATGGGTACTGCGCCGGCGCCGTTCTTGGACTCCGTAATGGTATGGTACCTACGGATGCTGGTCATCTTTTCTTCATCGATCACTGCGTGCTCAATATCATCGCAAAGTCCAAAGCCGATGCCGCCGCCTGATCCTGTTTCAATGAAGTCGTCCATAGGTCTTGTATAGAAAGCATATTTCCCGTTTACAAATTCAGGATGAAGAACCACATTACGCTGCTGGGGAGAACGCAGGGTAGTGAGATTGTCCAGTCTCTCCCAGTGCTTTAAATCCTTGGTTCTTACAATTCCTGCTGCAGCTACCGCAGCAGACAGGTCATTAACAGAGGTATCCTTGCTTTCGGAGCAGAACACGCCATAAATATAACCGTCCTCATGCTTGGTCAGACGCATGTCATATACGTTTGTTTCCTCCGGGCAGGTATCCGGCAGAAGAATCGGATAATCCCAGAAGTGGAAGCCCGACACACCGTCATCACTTTCCGCTACTCCAAAGAAGGACTTTCTGTCATCCCCTTCAATTCTTGCTACCAGATAAAACTTACCGTTCAGCTCAATAGCTCCGGAATTCATTACCGCATTGATCCCAAGTCTCTTCATAAAATAGGGATTGGTCTCCGGATTTAAATCATACTGCCAGGTAAGCGGAATATGTTCCCTGGTTAATACAGGATATTTGTATTTGTCATAAACACCATTGTAAAAATCTGTATCGATCTCATTTTTACGATTGATCAGAGCCTCATATTTCTTAAGCTCTTCATAATACTTTTCACTCAGCATTCTTCTGCGTTCCTTTCTTTATGCTTCACTTCTCCTTATCACCTCAAAGCACATTCTTCCGTTATGATAAGGGCACTTCCAGGGTTCAACGATAGGTCTGTCCGGATAAGGCTTCCCTTCGGGATCTACCTCCCAGAACCATTCTGAACCGGGGCGCTTGTCGATCACATGCTCCTTGATAAAATTCCACTCGCTCTTTGCAGCTTCCAGGTATTCCGGTTTATCCGGGTTCATTTTATATCCGTTCAAAAAGCCGACTACGGTTTCTGCCTGAACCCACCAGATCCTGTGAACATTCACAACTCCTTTTTCACATTCATTTGCAAGGGAATGTCCGTCAAAGGCTTCCTTGTAAATCTGCGCTGTCAGATCCTTTGTGATGGGAGTCATCAGATCCTCATATTTCTTTTCTCCAAGAATTTCCACTCCCCTGTCCATCAGCCAGGCTGTTTCAATATCATGGCCGTAAGAATGCAGGTCGATGATGGAGTTCCATTTTTCATCGAAGAATACTTCCTGCCTGTGAAGCTCAGGATTATAAACCTTCTCTGCAAAGGTATCCATGATCCATTCCAGTCTTTCCTTTACCTCGGGAAGCTTTGCTACCCTGTAAAGCTCTGTGTAAGCTTCAAAAACATGAAGCAGAGTGTTCATTGTTTTTTGAGCGATCACACCGTTTTCGGAAAGCTTGTCATTTTCGATCTCATGAAAGCTCTTATCAAAGGCTTCCTTGTATCCAAGCTCATCCGTACATTTGGTCTCAATGATATGGAACAGCTCTTTTGCCATATCAAGAGCCTGCTCATCACCGCTTGCCTCATAATAGGAGGAAAGAGCATAGATGGCAAAGGCCTGATTGTAGGTATGCTTGGTGGTGTCACTGGGGACGCCGTTGTATTCAATTGACCAGAAAATACCTCCATTTTCCTTATCCATGCAATGCTCTTTCATAAAAGCAAAGCCATGCTTTGCTTCTTCCAAAAGACTTTCGTCCTTTAAAAGCGTATAAGCATTGGAAAAGAACCAGGTAATACGGCTGTTTAAAATACATCCCTTTACTGCCTTTTTGTCCAGCACAAGGTCATAGCCAAGCCACCCATAATATCCGCCGTACTCATCATCCCGAAGACCTTTCCAAAACGGGATGATATTATTCAATAAATGTGACTTTACCTCTTCAACCATCATGATTATTCCAGTCTCCTTTTCCTTAGCCCTTAACTGCTCCGGCAGTCAATCCACTGTAGATCTGCTTCTGGCAGGTAATAAATACGATCAGCGCAGGAAGCAGGGAAATGATAACGCCGGCACAAATCAGATTATATTTGCTTCCCAGAGGTCCTACGAAGGTATACAGGGAGGTTGCCACGGTAGGAAGGTTCTTTTTATCCTGCAGATAAAGGTTTGCAGAATAGTATTCATTATAAGTACCAACACCCTTTAAGATACAGGAGGTTACAATCGCAGGCTTCAGAAGAGGAAGCAGGATCTTGTAGAAGATCGTAAAATAGGAAGCTCCGTCCATGATACCTGACTCATCCAGGGAATAATCAATGTTTTCAAAGAACTGGATATAAATGTAAATGGATATAATATCCGTACCGCACATCATAATGATGTAGCCCCAGAGGTTGTTGATAAAGTTTAAGTTGTACATGATCTCATACACTGCAACCTGCATGGCAACACCGGGAAGCTGGGATGCAAACAGGAACAGGTTTCGGATAATGCCGTTTCCTGGAAACTTAAAACGGTTCAGCACATAAGCAAGCTGGGTCCCGACCAGGGTTGAAGCGATCAGTACGCATACCAGGATAATGGCTGAGTTAATAAATGCCTTGCTCATATTTGCTTTTTGAAATGCCGAAATATAGTTTTCAAAGTTAAGCCAGCTTTCCGGAAGAGTCATAACATTGGTCTGCTGATATTCCACATCTGTTTTAAACGCAGTTATCACACAGGATACCACCGGGATAATCGCAACAAAGGAAAAGAATACCAGAGAAAAATATTTCAGAATAATCAAAACATATTTAGAAATTTTTTGTAAGATCGTCATTTATTTTCCCGCCTTTCTTGCCGCATATTTTGCCAGCTTCTTTTCTCTCTTGGCTGCTGCATTCTTATCCTCATCCTCGGCGCTCTTAAAGACATACTTAAAGAACAGCTTCTGAAGGATGGTAACTACAAAGATAATGATAAGAAGTACGATCGCCATGGCAGATGCAAGGCCTACCTTCTGCTGGGTATGCGCAATCTCATGCATGACTACGAAGTAAGTACCCGTTCCGTTTGCACCGCTGGTGATAACGTAGGGAGGCTCAAATGCACTGAGGGATCCTGTAATGGAAAGGATTACGTTCAAAGTAATGATCGTCTTAATACTGGGCATGATAATGTATTTAAACTGCTGGAATTTATTAGCCCCGTCCAGCATGGCAGCCTCGTAAAGCTCTGAGTCCACGGACATGATGGCTCCGATAAAGAGCACCATATTCTGTCCGAAATAACGCCATACAGAGGTAGCCACCAGGGAAATATTGTTAATCCGCTGGTCTTTTAACCAGTACGGAAGATTGTCAAGCTGAAATCCACACCACTGAAGCACGGTATCAAACACAAAGCCTCTGGTATAGAAGAATTTGAAAATAAAACCGATTGCAATACCATTGATCAGATAAGGGAAGAACATAAAGCCCTTAAACAGTCCGCTGCCCTTTACCTTAAAGCTTAAAACAGTTGCCAGATAAAGTGCAAGCACAAGCTGTACAATGGAACCGCCCATATAATATAAGCTGAGCTTTAAAGCACCGAAACAGTCGCTTCTGGAGAATACTTTTGAATAGTTTTTAAGTCCTACAAATTTTCTGGCTCCGATATACTTCATGTTATAGAAGCTGAAGCCAAACATTTCGCCAAAGGGCAGATAGGTGAATACAAACAGGAGCAAAAGAGGAATTGTCATAAACGCAATCATAACAAATACTTTCTGTCCATCTCTGCTTCTTGCCCATTCACCAAAGGATCTTTTGTGTGGTCTAACCGTCTGTGTCATTGCTGCCATGTACTCTTTCCTCCTGATAATCAGGGCCAAGGAGATACCTCCCCTTGGCCCAGTTATTTATCAATAATCTTGCTTCACTAAGAATTAGTAGAGAACCTCTACTCCCAGCTCTTCCTGAGCATCATTCCAAGTGGTTGTCCAGTCAGCCATGATGTCGTCAAAAGTTTCGGAACCGGTAGCTGCTGCTTCTACGATTCTCTGAACCTTTGCATTACCGCCTGCATTAAAGGAAAGTTCTGACTCTGCATTCATATCGTTCAGAAGAGTTTCCTCACCAGCAAGTGCAGGTTCATCGCTCAGCAGTGTGGCAGATGCAAATGCCTCATACATCGGAGGGTTCTCACCGTCCTTAGCAACGGTGTAGCCACCTTCACTATAGCACCATCCTGATTTCTCAGTCATCCACTTAACAAATACCATAGCTGCTGCTTTATTCTCGTCAGAGGAGTTTATATTGATACCATAGTTGTAATCACCACCAGCTAATGCATATTGAACACCATTAACGGTCATAGGGAAAGGCATGTATCCAATATCATCTCCATGGTCACCTGCCTGAACCATCTGAACGAATGCCCAAGAGCCAAGTACCATGCAGCCAATTTCGCCGTTGTTGATCATGCCCTTGCAGCCTTCCCAGTCAGTTGTGGTGTAGTCGTCTTCGATCAGGCCGTTAGCAACTGCATCATAGAGAATCTTGTAAAGAGCATAAGCTCCAGTTCCATCCCCATTATCTTTAAAAGGCTCTGCAGTGTGAACAAATTTCTGATTCATATAAGTGTTATCACCATTAGAAACGCATCCAAGATATGCATCCCATGCGCCCATGGTCCAGCCTGCTGCATAGTTGGTATACAGAGGAATTGCATCTGTGTTGTCCTTGATCAGCTGAAGATCAGCAATAAATTCATCCGGTGTTTTAGGAAGATCTGTAATACCAGCCTTCTCGAAAACTGCCTTGTTATAAACAACACCTTGTGCATTTGCAAGGCAAGGAACACCATAGCTCATGCCGTCATATTGCCACTGATCTGCAAAATTGATTTCATTCTGCATATTCTCAAGGGTATCATAAGGAATAAAGTAATTCGGTAATTCTGCCTTATCTACTGCCGGAATAAGCATAATGTCGCCCCAGTCACCTGTGGAAAGACGAAGCAGAGAGTCTTCTGCATAATCGGTGATTCCTTCTGTTTCAACGGTAATGTTCGGATACTCCTTGTTAAATTCCTCTACCAGTTTTGCAAAAGTACCATCTTCTTCACGATCTGTTCTGCAATGGATGTACTTAATGCTTGCAGTAAGGTCTGTGTAATCCTGACCTAATGTGATCTGTGAGTAAGTAGGAACTCCTTCTGCGGGAGCTGCGCTTTCAGCATCTGCGGTAGTGTCATCAGCTGCCTCAGCGTCTGCATCTGCAGCAGTGTCATCAGCTGTGGTTTCCTCAGTTGTCTCAGCAGCAGGTGCTTCTTCGGTTTCTGCACTTGAGCCGCCGCAGGCAACAAGTGAAAATGTCATTGCTGCTGCAAGAGTCAGTGCTAAAACTTTTTTCAGTTTCATAATAACTTATCCTCCTTTTTGATTACCACGATCCTTATGGATCACAGTGAGTTACTTGTGTAACTTTATTTTAATTATATTTACTTTATTTTTTTAATCATCACCTATAGTTGCGTTTGATATATCATTATTGCTCTATTTAGACATTTCTTCCTTTTTCACAATTTAACTGGGTATAAATTATGCATTTTGTATATTTCATAGTGCTTCTCATCAAAAGCACTCTTCACTTATCACTACTTTTTAAATTAAATTACTTAATTTTCATCTGTTTCTTAGCTTAATTATTAATCTTTCTGTATTATATTGTGTTTGCTCTTTCTAAAAACACAACACATGGTATACAGTCTTTTCTTAAATTCATGTTTTTATACAATTTTTATGAAAATATCCGGGGAATTTTACAAGACAATTTCATCTAAAAAAGGTAAAATAGATTTGATAAAAAGATTGGGGACTTTGTTCCCGGAAAGGATCCCACATGGATTTGAAGACCGCCTTTGAGCATGCAGCCTTATCCTCCTCCCCATCCGGCAGACCGGAGGATTTTTTAGGTCAGATATTCCCTTTTTTAAAAGAGGAAGCCTCTCCTTTGTTTTCTCTTCTTTCCTTCGGGGATATCCATGCTCATTTTCCATGGTCCTACGACGTCAGATCCCTGGATTGTTTTCTGCTTCTTTTTACCAGGAAGGGATGCGGTAAGCTTTTATTAAACAGCCGCGTCATTTCCCTGGAGGCAGATACCCTTCTTCTTCTGGACTGCGGACAGCGTTTCCGTATGGATATTGCCATTGACCCTTGGGAATACCAGCTCCTGTTTTTCACAGGAGAACAGCTCCCTTACTTTAGAAGCTTATTTCCCGGAGAACGTTATGCCCTGATCACATTGTCGCCTTACTCAAACCAGTTAAAGGCAATGGAGGTCCTTTCCACGCTTGTTCCGGGCAGGAGCAAGGCCCAGGATCTGATCATTTCCGATCGGATCGGCCATCTGATCACAAACTGCATGTCTGAACTTTTAAAAAAAGACGCCCCCCCCATTTCAGAAATTCCCGTTTATATTGAGGAACTGCGCCTTCTTTTTGACGAGCATTTCAGTGATTCCTACAGCCTGAATATGCTGGAAAAGCAGCTTGGCGTCAGCAAATACCGTTTGTGCCGGGAATTTCATGAAGTATATTCCCTTTCCCCTATCCAGTACCTGAACAGGCGGAGGATCGAAATGGCCGAGCATCTCCTTCTTACAACGGATCACAAGGTACATGTGATCGGCGCCATGGTCGGCATTGAAAATACCAATCATTTCATTACCCTGTTCAAAAAATTTACCGGTACCACCCCGCAGGAGTACCGGCAAAATAAATTACTGTAATTTTTTTGGTTATTTCAGGATAATCTCTTTACGCTTTCCTTATAAATGATCCGTCCGTCCACAATGTAAAGCCCCGGCTTGCAATAATCGCCGGCCATTTTTTTGATCAGGTTATTCACGGCTCTTCTGGCCATTTCCTTATAATCTATTTCATAGGAGGTAATGCCAAGGCTGCAGATACTGGAATAAAGGTAATTGTCAAAGCCTACTACGGAAATATCCTCCGGAACCTGATAGCCTTTCTTCCGCAGGGTTTCCACCAGCACGGCGGCTGTCAGATCACAGTTGCATACAAATGCCGTCGGCATCTCTTCAGGAAGCTTCGGTTCAAACCCGCTTCTCATATCTCCTGTTTCCATGCTCCTGTCTGCAATCACCCAGTCTTCTCTTACCCGCTGTCCATGCTCTAAAAGGGATTTACAGTATCCGAAATAACGGTCTGTAATACTGTCCGTATAAAGAAGCGTTCCTACATAGGCGATCTTTGTATGACCCATATCAAACAGATAGTTTGTCATACGGTACATCCCGTAAAAGCTGTCTGAGATCACGGCGTCGCAGTCATGGTGCATATCATAAAAATCCAGGCAGACATAAGGAACCTTGATTACCCTCTCAAGCTTCTTTAAATAGTCTTCCTTCAGAAGTCCTATGATGATCAGTCCATTGATGGTGCCTTCCTGCAAAAGCTTGGGCATCTCCAGTTCCTGCTCTCTCTGAAGGCTGAGCACCTCGAGAAGCGTAAAGCATTCCTTGGCCGCAGCTTTTGTGGCAACTGCCTGATAGACCGGCAGGTAATAGGATTCATCCTGATTAAACAGTCTTTCCGAGATCAGGATCCCGATATTATAGCTTTTTTTCGTTTTCAGCATTTTTGCGGCCGAAGGGGATCTATAACCCATTTCCTGTGCCAGCTTCTTGATCTTTTCGCGCATTTCTTCACTGACACCTTTTTGATCGGACAATGCCTTCGATACTGTAACCGTACTGACATTCATAATTGCAGCAATGTCAGCAAGCTTCACCTGCTTCGCCATTTTTTCTACCTTTTCCGCATGCGGCTGCATGGGCCCCTCGTAAATTCTCTATCGCAAAATCTCAAACACTCTTGCCATCACCGGCTGCTTCCATGAAATGGAAAGCACTCCTGATGTTTTATCGTAGCAATAATCAAGATGCTCCGTCATACTCTCTTTCGGATAAGAAAGCGTTACCTTCTCCGGTTTTTCACCCTTCCAGATCTGTGCAAGGGAAATCTCCATCCGGGAGCTGTCCCCGCCTCTTCTCCAAACGGAAAGATATGCCTTTTTCTCCGTTTTCAGACCGGCTGCAAGAAGCTTATCCGTATTTCCTGCAAGCCCCATTGGCCAGAAGGGCAGCGCTTCTTTGATGTCCTGCCTGATTTCTCTGTAATAATCCAGACCTTCCTTCACTAACGCCCTGCGTGAGTCTGAAAGCTCCGGAATATGGCCGCTCTGATGGATACGCACCAGCATAACATTGACCATATTATAAATGGTCTCTTCCTCATCTCCGTTCTTTAACGGATAAGACCACACTGCCGCCTGCTCCGGCGTCAGTCCTGCTGCCGCATTGGCAGAGATCGTGGCATAGTTGCGGTAATCCTCCTGATCTGATGTGGACTGGATGCTGTATCTCTTCAGCATGGCATAATCCGTACGCAGACCACCGCTGGAACAGTTTTCAATGACCAGATCCGGATACCGTTTAAATACCCCGTCGAGCCAATTCAGATATGCTTTTTCATGCTGCAGCATTCCTTCACCTACGCTGTCCGCATAAAGTTCTGTTCCAATTCCCGGCTCAATATTGTAGTCCATCTTGATATAGCCTACCCCGTACTGCAAAACGACCCGGTCGATCACCTCATCCACATGAGCGATCACCTCGGGGTTTCTGAAATCAAGCTGATATCTGCTTCTGTCAAAAACTCGTTTCCCGTGGCGGACAAAGAACCAGTCATCCGGCGCTTTCTTTGCCTTTTCACAGTTAATTCCCATAACCTCAAGCTCCAGCCACAGTCCGGGAACCATTCCTTTTTTGCGGATATAATCCGTAACCTCACGGATGCCGCCCGGAAATCTTTCCCGGCACTCCTGCCACTCTCCTACGCTGTCCCACCATTCACCAGGTGCATACCAGCCGGCATCAATGACAAAATATTCACAGCCGATCTCTGCTGCCGCATCAATAAGAGGCAGCTCCTTTTCGGTCGTAGGATCTCCAAACAGGCAGTTCATATAATCATTAAATATGATGGGTAACTTTTCGTTATCCTGATTGGGACGGCGGATCCTTCTTCTGTAAGTAGTAAGCTGTCCCATGGCTTTATCAAAATCCGCACTGCACACGCCCACTGCCGCCGGTACGCTTTCAAAGCTTTCGCCCGGCTTTAACTGCTTGAACCAGTGGGACTGTACTTCCGTAGGGCCGCTCAGGGCAAGATAAAAATGATTATTTTCATCGCCGATCTCTGTATGCCAGGATCCATTATGCTCGATCTGCCAGTACAGGCTTGTGTCAGCCGATACATTTTCCAGATACCCCATCGGCAGATATTCCTTGGTAGACCAGTTTCCGGTATTAGTCATCTCAATGGTCACAGAAGTACGCTGGTAAACGGTAGGCTGGGTCTGTGCCATGCCAAGCTCCGGAAATGTATTGGTTAAGAAGGTCATCTCCTTCTGCCATCCATGGCGGGCATAGGTCAGTCTCATCTTATCGTCTGAACTGCCCTCTCCCTCTTTTTCAATGCCCAGATAATAAAAGGAAGAAAGATATTCCAGGGTCTGGGTTTTTGTCCCTTCATTGGTCACCGTGTGATGCATCTGTATAGTTGAGGTTCCCTTATAAAACTGCAGGTAGGATACCACCTTTGCGCCGGTTACGGAATCCTTTTGTGTGATCACAAGCAGACGGCCGGTCTCATTTTGAGTATCCTCCATGCCCACATACTTCAGCATATACCCAGGTGCCGTCACAATATGCTTGTTCCCGTGCTTTTCATAAGGTCTGTTATAACCGGAAAAGCTGACCTGGACAAGCTGAAAGCCTTCCTTCAAAAAGAGCTCGCTTTCTTCCTTCTCCTCATAGGGTTTGGCGGAAAAATGGAGAAGCTTCAGCTGTTCCTCCCGGGTAACAGCAAACACAAGATAAATACCATCTTCTTCTATGCGAATATATTCCTTGATGTAATCCACGCTCTATGCCTCCATTAAATGAATCAGACGGGCTTTAAAATCTCCCCACAGGTTCTGCACAAGATATCCTGCCTTCATCAGCACATCTCCTGTATAAACGCCTTCTTCTCCTTCGATCCGGTAATTCTTCTCAGGATCAAGTCCCTGAAGCAGGATCCTTCTGCTGTGATAGTTAGGCCTGTTCAGAACCTGCACAAAGGTAAACAACGCTTCCGTTTTATCCTTCTTTACCACGCCATAGCAGTCAAAATAATGATTTTCACGGTAAGAGGCGATCCGATAATAATCCCCTTCTCTTACCAGATCATTGTACTTATGATACATGGCAACCTGCTCCGGGATCATCTTCCGGTCTTCCTCGGGGATCTTTGTCACATCCAGCTCATAGCCAAAGGTTCCTGCCAAAGCAACATAGCCCCTTGTTTCAAAGGGAGTAACTCTGCCCACGGTATGGTTGGGGCAGTCTGACACATGCGCACCCATGGCAGATAGGGGATAAATAAGCGCCGTCCCTTCCTGGATCTTCAGTCTTTCTATAGCGTCCGTATCGTCTGAGCACCAGATCTGAGGACTGTAATAAAGCATTCCGGGATCGAATCTTGCTCCGCCGCCGGAGCAGTTCTCTAAAAGCAGATAAGGGAATTCCTTCATCAGTCTTTCCTGAAGCTCATATACGGCAAGAACGTATCTGTGATACAGCTCTCCCATCTGATCTACCGGCAGGCAGGCAGATCCAAGATCTGTAAGCTGTCTGTTCATATCCCATTTTACATATTCAATATTTGCGCTCCTCAGGATCTTTGCAACACTCTCATAGGTGTGCTCCAAAACATCCCTGCGGCTTAAGTCAAGCACATACTGATTTCTGGATCTGGTGGCGGTACGCCCCTTTATGGCAATGGCCCAATCCGGGTGTTCCTTGTAAAGCTCTGATTCCGGAGAGATCATTTCCGGCTCAAACCAGATACCGAATTTCATCCCCAGCTTATTGACCTCATCTACCAGGTACTTTAATCCTCCCGGCAGCTTTTCTTCATTAACGATCCAGTCTCCTAACGCTCTGTTATCATCAAAGCGGTTTCCAAACCAGCCGTCATCCATAACCAGCATTTCAATTCCAAGCTTGGATGCCTGCTTTGCAATGGCAATGAGCTTTTCTGTATTAAATTCAAAATAAGTTGCTTCCCAGTTGTTGATCAGGATAGGACGCTTTTTATTCTTATAAGGGCTTCTGATCAGATGCTCTCTGTAAAAGTCATGGAAAATCCTCGACATTCTTCCAAGTCCTTCATGAGAGTAGACCATCACAACCTCCGGCGCCTGAAACTCCTCTCCCGGCATAAGCTTCCACTTGAAGTCCTCTGGATGAATCCCCATCATCATACGCACCTGGTCAAATTGATCATTTTGCACAAGCGCCTTGAAATTCCCGGAATAAACAAAGTGCATTGCATAAACCTCTCCATGCTCCTGGTCTGTTCCCTTTGTTTTTAAGGCAAGGAAAGGATGATCCTGATGACTTGACTCTCCTCTTGTTGACTCCACGGAAAGCTTTGCATGGCTTACGGGAACTGTCTGGATCTGACGCTCTCTCGCCCAGGAACCATGAAGGGAAATCGCCTCAAATTCCCTGTTGTCCATATCAATGCTGGCACTGATCACCTTGGTCAGGTAAAATGCTTCCTTCCCCTTATTGATGATCCTTACGCTTCTGGTGATCACATCTGCCTGTTCAAAGACGGTATAAAGCAGGGCGGCCTGAAGTCCTGTAAACGCATCTTCACAAAGGATCTCAATGCTTTCACAGTCCTCTTCCCCGCCAAAGGAAGCCGGCAGTCCTGCCAGCGCCGGTTTTCCTTTTAGGATCCTGTGGGAAACATAATTTAAAGATAATCCTGTATTTCCTGAAAGCGTTTCAATGCTGACCGCATCCTCCCTGTAATCCCCAAGTCCATGTGCCGGGTATTCCATGGGAAAGCTGTCAAGGAAGGAGCCTCTGTCCCTGTTGTTTCTGGAAGGTACAAAAGGGCCCTCCTGGATACGGAGCTCATGGGCAAGATGATAATCATTCAATCTTTCCCCGTAATAAACATGGCCAAGAAACTGTTCCTCGTCCACTACTCCCATCACATAGCTGGTGCATCTGGTGTCCAGCTTAAATAATTTTCTGACGTCCTCAGAAAGATTTTCATAACATTGAATCGCCATGTCAGCCCTCCGTTTTTAACATATAATAGCTTCATTTTGGCTAAAAAAATTTCTATTTTAGTTAAATTATAAATTAAACAATTTGAAAGTCAATCCCATCTCTCACCCTTTTTTACATTTCCATAAATTCCAATTCTTTCTGGATCTCTTCCGGAACAGCCTTTCCGAGACTCCTCAGCTTCTGCACGATATTTTCGAACTTATGGTGCTTCTGCTTCATGCGGATATCGTATCTTTCGGCCATTTCGCGGTAAAGAGGATTGATCTTAAGCTTTTCCCGGATCTCCTTTGAAAGAGGACAGTAGTTGAAGAAAATACCTCTTGCCACCTTGTTCAGTCTGGGGGCTCCATTGCTTTCATACAGGATCCACACGATGTAATCCATCACGAACATTTCCTTAAAGCTGTTCTTTGCCCTTACGAGATCTGTTTTGATCTTATCCTTTGCATCAGATGAAAGATCCTGATTTTTCTTATAGAACTGTATGTAATCAAAGTATTCGCTGGTCAGGGATCTTTCCGAAATATCATTCCATCTTACGCCCTGAATACGCTTGCACATCTCCCATCTGAACTCTCCTGTGAGCCGGATCATAAGCAACGTAAGATCCTCCATCTCAAAAATGGAGCAGAGCATTCTTGCAGGTGTGGTTCTTCTCTTTCCCTCGATCTCCTGCCACATAACGCCTCTTACGCCTGCATTGGGTGCCAGGATCACATCCGGCATTACCTCCACATGGATAAACTCCTTGGGAACACCCTTATCCGGTTCAGAATAAAGGGTCTCACGGTAATAAGCGCTGTAATCCTTCTTCCTGATCCCCTCCAGGATATCCCGTACCTTTGCGCCGGTTACCAGCGCTGTTTCCAGATCCCTCATAATATTGTGCTCTGAAAACAGCGGACAGAAGGTACTGATCCTGCCATAGGTCACCTTATTTACCATAGGAAATACATTTTCCAGCTCATAGATCACCTTGGATACATTGCTCTGTAAAAGCTTTGCCTCCTGATCGGCGGTAATCTTTCCCATACGCTTCTGTTCGTGGAGATAAGCGCCGTAGTCCAGATCAAATTCGTTTCTGCTCGGCTCCTTTTTCTCCTCATAAATGGCTTTCAGCCATTCATAGTAGGAATAAACTCCGTGCTCCGGATCCGTAGGAAGGTGATCTGCGATCTTATACAGATATGCCGCATTTTCTGTTCCTGCAAGTTCCTCGTCCACATAACCGAACTGAAAGAGCATTTTGATCAGGGTAGGCACTTCCGTATCTCTTAAGCTCTTTAGGAAAGCTGCCATATAGATCTGATAAAATTCCTTGGTCAGCTTCAGCCGCAGGGTTCTCTCCGCATCATCTGTACTGTTTTTGTTGACGGTTTCCTTATACTGGTGCACATGATCGCGGAAGCTGTCGGTAATGGCTGTGTCACAGGCAGCATATGTCAGGATTTTTTCCAAGGATCCCTTTACCTCCGACAGCGGAAGATTATCGCTGTCCCCGGTCTCCTTCTGGCCCATATATTTTTGATTGAGTTCCTTGATCTTCTGATCGATCTGCTCCTTTCTTTCCTCAAACAGCTTGGTATTTCCATAGCCGAGGCGTTCCACCTGCTGCAGGATATCATGGATGTATGTTTTGATCAGCTGTGCGTCCTCTGACTGTCCGCCCTTGATCCTTGTTACCTTTCCATAAAGGGAAAGCATCAGCTCCAAAAGATCTAACTGGTTTTCTCCCAGCAGATATTTGCTGGTATCTTCCTTATAAACCCCGATCTGCTCACACAGGGTAACCAGCTTATGAATGTCCCTGCTTGCACGCAGAAGAAAGCCGCAGCCAAAATCCCGGTCTGTTTTGTTGTGATCCCAGACGGCCATCATCTGCTCTAAGGTTGCATAATAGCCTTCCAGCCAGTTCTCCGCATCCTCTTCCAGACTGAGAGTGGAAAGCTCCTCATAGCCTGCCGGCTGTGCCGGAGAAATATGATATTTCTCACATAACGCTTCATAATCTGCGTATACCTTTTGGATGTAATCATGCAGATCCTTGCACTCTGTCTTTCCCCCTTTATACTGACCGTAAATCGTGTTAAACTGTCTGAAAAAGGAAGAAAAGAAATACCTGATCGCGTCATTGCTGCTTGCAAAAAGCTGGGAAAGCTCCCCCGTCCGGTAAGGATACGCCAGAACGGAAAGCTTCTCCTTTGCCTGATATTCGATATATGCGGTATCAAAATCCGCGTCGCAGAGTCCTATCACATCGCCGCTTCTTAGGGTAAATTCCCCGCCCGGATAGGAAGCGCTTGCAGTTCCCCGCATAATCAAGTATAAATTTAAAAGTTTTTTGTCCCCTGTATAGATCAGTTCTCCCTGTGGTATTTCCTTCGTCATCATATCCCTTTTACTCCTCCGCATAAGCAAGAGCACATTTCACGGCTCTTTTCCAACCCTTTAGTAACAATTCCCTTTTACTTTCGCTCATCTCATGAACAAATTCCCGTCCAAGCTGCCAGTTTTCCCTGATCTGCTGCCTGCTCTCGTAATATCCCGAAGAAAGTCCCGCCAGATAAGCTGCCCCCAGCGCCGTGGTTTCAATGCATTCCGGTCGGTATACTCTATTCCCCAGAATATCAGCCTGAAACTGCATCAGGAAATCATTGGCGCTTGCGCCTCCGTCTACCTTAAGGCCGGCAATGGACACCTCTGCATCCTCCTCCATGGCCCGCAGCACATCATAGGTCTGATATGCAATGGATTCCAGCGCTGCCCGGATAAAATGCTCTTTTTTACATCCCCTGGTGATCCCTACCACGGTTCCTCTTGCATAAGGATTCCAATAGGGAGCGCCCATACCCGCAAAGGCAGGAACCATGTAAACGCCTCCGGCATCCTCCACCTTCTGGGCATATTCTTCTGTCTGCGATGCTTTCTTTACCATGCGCATTTCATCCCGGAGCCACTGCACAGCCGCTCCGGCCACAAATACGCTTCCCTCAAGGGCATATTCAACCTTTCCTTCACTGCTTGCCGCAATCGTGGTTAAAAGCCCGTTTCTTGACGTGATCGCTTCCGATCCTGTGTTCATCAAAAGAAAGCAGCCTGTGCCGTAGGTGTTTTTTACCTGCCCCTTTTCAAAACAGCATTGTCCGAATAAAGCCGCCTGCTGGTCTCCTGCAATGCCTCCTATTTTGATCCGTCCGCCCAGCACTGAACTTTCCGTATAGCCGTACATATAACTGGAGGGCTTTACTTCCGGCAGCATGGATGCCGGTATTCTCAGGATCCTGAGCAGCTCTTCATCCCAGCATAGTCTGTGGATATCAAACAGCATGGTTCTGGAAGCATTGGTGTAATCCGTAACGTGAAGCTCTCCCTTGGTCAGGTTGTAGATCAGCCAGCTGTCTACCGTTCCGAACAAAAGCTCTCCCTTTTCTGCACGCTGCCTTGCTCCTGGCACCTGATCCAAAATCCAGGCGATCTTGGTGGCGCTGAAATAAGCATCCGGTACCAGACCTGTTTTCTGCCGGATCATTTCCCCATATCCCGCTTCCAGCAGAGCATCTATTCTGGGCGCCGTCCTCCGGCACTGCCAGACAATGGCATTATACACAGGTTCTCCTGTAAGCTTATCCCATACGATCGTTGTCTCTCTCTGGTTTGTAATTCCAATGGCCGCAATATCTGATGGAGTCGCTCCCACTCTGGCCATTGCTTCCATGGTTACCGAAAGCTGAGAGGACCAGATTTCCATGGGATCATGCTCTACCCAGCCAGGATTTGGATAAATCTGGGAAAACTCCTTTTGCGCCATGCTTTGGATTTCCCCCTGTTTGTTAAACAGAATGCACCGGGAGCTTGTTGTGCCCTGATCCAGTGCCATAATATAGTTTCCCATCAAGTACCTTCTCCCCCTTTATCCTTTGACCTGTCCTGTGGCAACTACCGGAACCCCGCTTCCGGCTGCATTTTCAATTAAGATATCCCCCACATTAACAGGCGCTTTTACCCTGGCCTGCTTTATTTCCTTCATGCACTGCCGGATTTTTTCCTTAGGGATCCCTTCCTTTGTCTTTACAGGCACCACCTTGTTTTCACTGCCCTCTATCCTGATAAAGGAGGTAATCGTCCGCACCGGCGCTGTCATCTCGCTGCGGGCATAGGCTTCTCCCTTGGGACAACGGTTGCCGGTGATCTTAAGGGTTCCGTCCTGCTGCTTTTCTGCGGTGATCAGACACCCTACCGGACAGCCGATACAGATAAGCTGCCTGGAGCTGTCTCTCCCCTCCGGAAGAACGCATTTACTCTTCTCCGGGATTTTGGGTCTGACCGGTTCTCCCCAGCTTTCAAAGCCCTCTTTAATATATTCCGCTGCATAGGCTCCGGCCAGATGGGCTTCCTTTGAAACATTATCCACCAGGTCATGTACATGCAGCACGTTTCCACATGCAAATATGCCCTCTGCGGTGGTTTCCAGCTTGGCATTTACCACAGGCCCCTGGGTTGCCGCATCCATTCTGGCCCCTGCTCCCTCACTTAATTCATTTTCCGGGATCAGACCGCATGACAGAAGCACCGTATCGCAGGAAACATATTCTTCACTTCCGGGAACAGGCTTTAGGTTTTCATCCACTCTCGAAACTGTAACGCCCTCCACTCTGTTTTTCCCATGGATTTCCGTTACCGTATGGCTGAGCTTTAACGGAATTCCATAGTCGTCCAGACACTGGACGATATTCCGCCTAAGGCCTCCCGAATAGGGCATGATCTCTGCCACCATTTTCACCTTTGCACCCTGAAGGGTCATACGCCTTGCCATGATCAGGCCAATATCTCCCGATCCTAAGATCACCACTTCTCTTCCCGGCATTCTTCCTTCTATGTTCACATATCTTTGTGCCGTTCCCGCAGAGTAAATGCCTGCAGGACGGAACCCCGGAATGTTCATGGCGCCTCTGGCTCTCTCTCTACAGCCCATAGCCAGGATGACCGCCTTTGCTTCGATCCTCAGCATTCCCTGCTCTTTGTTCATAGCTGTCACATAACAGGGACTGCCGCCTTTTATCTCCACCACCATTGTCTGTAAGAGACAGTCTATTTTCTTCTCTTCCACCATCTCGATATATCTGGCTGCATATTCAGGCCCGGTAAGCTCCTCCTTGAAGGTATGCAGTCCAAAACCGTTATGGATGCACTGGTTTAAGATTCCTCCAAGTTCCCTGTCTCTTTCCAGGATCAAAATATCTGTAATTCCATTTTGATAAGCCGATAGGGCTGCCGCCATCCCGGCGGGCCCTCCTCCTATGACCACAAGATCTCTTTTCAAAGAGCCTCCCCTCCTTCCTGTTTCGTCAGATACCAGGATCCTTTATCTGCCTTCAGGACTTCACTTTCATCTATGGAAAGCTCTCTGGCAAGGATTTCCACCACCTTGGGATTACAAAAGCCGGACTGGCATCTTCCCATTCCCGCACGGGTACGTCTTTTGATCCCGTCTGTGGTCGTTGCCCCAAGCTGTCTGTGAATGGCGTCCAGGATTTCACCCTCTGTCACCATCTCACATCTGCATATCACATTTCCATATGCCGGATTGCTGCGGATCAGCTCCTGTCTTTCTTCTTCCCCTGCAAGAGCCATGCTGACGATCCCTTTTCTCCTTGAAATAAAGTCGGTTTTTTCCTCGGGCTTTAACTTTTCTATTACCATCCGGGCCACATACTCTCCCAGCGCCGGTGCGCAGGAAAGTCCCGGTGATTCTATGCCTGCAACGTCAATAAAGCCTTCCGCATCCCTGACCTCTTCAATACAGAAATCGTCTCCCGATCCATGGGCTCTCAGTCCTGCAAAGGATGTGATCACCTGTCTTGTGGGAAGCTCCCTGACACTAAGGGCCCCTCTCTCTGTAATCGCTGCAAGTCCCTCCCTTGAGGTTTCTGTTCCTTCCTTATCGTCAATATCCTGGGCAGTCGGGCCGATCAGAAGATTCCCGTGCACAGTAGGAGTTACCAGCACGCCCTTTCCCAGCGCGGTAGGAAGCTGAAACAAAGTATGGCTGACCATATTTCCGGCTTTCTTATCACACAGAAGATATTCTCCCCTTCTGGGCGTTATCTTCATTTTCTCCCGGCTGATCATATTATGGATCCGGTCTGCATACACTCCTGCCGCATTGACCACCATCCTTGCCGTAAAGATCTCATTTCCTGCTGTTATCTGATATCCACCCTGCACGGCACAGATCTCTGTCACTTCCATGCCCAGTTTAAAATGAACGCCGTTATCGGCTGCATTTTCTGCAAGTGCAATGGTCAGGCCAAAGGGACAGACAATGGCTCCTGAAGGTGCATACAAAGCGGCTGCCACCCGGTCGCTGATCTCCGGCTCCAGTTCCCTTGCCTGTTCTCCGGTCAGGATCCTGATATCCGGAACACCATTCTGACGTCCTCTTTCTTCCAGCTCCTTTAAGGTATCTATGCCCTGTTCTTCAAAACAAAGCACCATGGATCCGTTTTGCTTATACGGAAAATCAAGCTCTCCTGAGAGAGCTTTCATACGTCTGCTGCCTTCTACATTTAATTTTGCCTTTAATGTTCCGGGCTTTGCATCATATCCGGCATGCACGATTCCGCTGTTTGCCTTAGAAGTTCCCTCACACACATCAAGGGCCTTTTCTAATACCAGTACATCCAGCCGATACCGGGACAGCTCCCTGGCGATGGCACATCCGCTGACGCCCGCCCCCACAATGATTACATCATACATTGGTTCCGATCCTCCTAATATTTCTATTATAACAAAAATACTTGTTTTACGAAACCATAAAAGTTTATGAAACCTGACAATTTCCAGGCACAAAAATAAGGCTTTGGCAAATTTCCGCCAAAGCCTTTCAAATCACATCTCATTTATCTTACCAGGTCAATACTTCATGGCCGTCTTCCGTTACCGCCACGGTGATCTCCCACTGTGCAGACGGTTTCCCATCTTCCGTGTATACCGTCCACCCATCTTCATCATCCACATAGACTTCACTGGTGCCCATATTGACCATAGGCTCAATGGTAAATACCATTCCGGGAACCATAAGCATTTCTGTTCCCGCCTTTGTCACATAGCTTACAAAAGGCTCCTCATGAAACTCAAGTCCGATCCCATGGCCTCCGATCTCCACTACAACACTGTAGCCGTTTGCTTTCGCATGGTCATTGATCACCTGTGCCATATCTCCAAGGAAGTTCCAGGGCTTTACCATTTCAAGGCCCTTAAGCATACATTCCTTTGTGACATCCACCAGCTTCTTTTTTTCCTCGCTTACTTCTCCGATACAGAACATTCTGGAGGAGTCTGAAAAATATCCCTTATACAGGGTGGACACATCTACATTGACAATGTCCCCCTCCTTCAGGATCACATCCTTAGAGGGGATCCCGTGGCATACCACTTCGTTAATGGAGGTGCACACACTCTTAGGGTATCCTTCATAGTTCAAAGGTGCAGGAATTCCTCCCATTTTCACCGTCACTTCATGGACTACATCATCAATCTGCTGGGTACTCACGCCCGGGCCGATCATTTTTGCCACTGCATCCAGAACCGCCACATTGATTACGCTGCTGTCCTTAATTCCCTGGATCTGCTCCTTTGTTTTCAGGATACTCCTGCTCGGTACAATATGTCCTTCCAGTTCATAATGATGAATTTTCTCATCAAAAGCCATATGACAGGTCTTATATTTTTTGCCGCTTCCACACCAACAGGGATCATTTCTTCCAATTTTCTGCATCTACATCGCTCTTTTCCATTTACTGTTTCCGGCTGCTTTCCTCTGAAAAGACCTCCAGGAATCTGCTGATATTCTCCGTAATACTGCGCTTTTTAAACACTGCCGACCCAGCTACAAAGACATCTGCTCCTGCTTCTATAATTTCCCGGACATTTTTCTTTCCAACGCCGCCGTCCACTTCTATCATAGTCCTTAACTTCTGTTTATCAATATATTGACGCAGCTGCCTTATTCTATCAAAGGCCTCCGGCATAAATTCCTGACCCCCAAAGCCCGGCTCCACACTCATGAGAAGCACCATGTCCACCTTGGAAAGATATGGATATACCTTTTCAAGCTCCGTTCCCGGTTTAATGGAAATGCCGGCCTTTGCTCCGCAGGCATGGATCTGATCGATCACCTGCACCGGGTCTTTTGCCGCCTCCAAATGAAATGTGATGCCGTCAGCACCACATTTCACAAATTCCTCTACATAACGTTCCGGATCTATGATCATTAAATGTACATCAAAAAACTGCTTACTGGCAGACCTGATAGAGGCGATAAGGGGCATACCGAAGGAAATACTGGGTACAAATATCCCGTCCATCACATCTATGTGAAGATACTCTGCTCCCGCCTGTTCTGTTTCCCTGATCTGCTCACCCAATACGGTAAAATCTGCCGCCAAAAGGGATGGCGCTAAAATATACATGGCCTACCTCTCTATCCTCTGCATTTTCTATTTCAGGAAATCCTTTATCTGCTCGTAAATTCCCTTGCCGTCCAGCTTATACTTCTCAAGCAGCGCTGCCGCACTGCCGGACTCTCCAAACACATCCTGCATTCCGATCTTCTTTACAGGAACCGGATAAGCCTTGCACAGAGCGTCGCAGACTGCGCTTCCAAGTCCTCCGATCACGGAATGCTCCTCTGCGGTTACCACCTTTCCGGTTTTCTTTGCAGATGCAACGATCAATTCTTCATCTAAGGGCTTGATGGTGCAGATATTGATCACCTCTGCCTGAATTCCATCCTGCTCAAGCATCTTTGCCGCTTCTAAGGCATTTCCCACACAGATCCCCGTTGCTACAATGGTCAGGTCGCTTCCTTCCCGCAGCACGGTTCCCTTGCCGATTTCAAATTTATAATCCGGTCTGTCATTGATCACTGGGCAGGCAGCACGGCCAAATCTCATATAAACGGGGCCTTCATGCTCTGCTGCTGCCTTTACTGCAGCCTTTGCCTCAATATCGTCTGCCGGACACATTACTACCATGCCTGGGATCGTGCGCATCAGCGCAATATCCTCGTTACACTGATGGGAAGCTCCATCCTCTCCTACCGTAATTCCTGCATGGGTAGCGCCGATCTTAACATTCAGATGAGGATATCCTACGGAATTCCTGACCTGTTCAAAGGCTCTTCCTGCAGCAAACATGGCAAAGCTGCTCACAAATGGGATCTTACCGGTGGTTGCCATACCGGCAGCAATGCCAACCATATTACATTCTGCAATACCGCAGTCGATATGTCTGTCGGGATATGCTTTCTTAAAAATACCTGTTTTGGTAGCAGCAGCAAGATCTGCATCCAAAACGACTACATTCGGATTTTCTGCTCCCAGTTCTACCAAAGCGTTTCCGTAACTTTCCCTGGTCGCGATCTTTTTCACTGTATTATCTGCCATTATGCTTCCTCCTTTAACAGCTCTTCATCGATTTTTTCAAGATCAGCCATTGCTACTGCATACTGCTCATCATTCGGTGCAGTTCCATGCCAGCTTACATTGTTCTCCATAAAGGAAACACCCTTTCCCTTTACGCTGTGCGCAATGATTGCCGTAGGCATGCCCTTGGTCTGTCTTGCTTCCTGAAAAGCAGCGCGGAGTGCATCAAAATCATGTGCATCTACGTTGATTACATGGAAGTTAAATGCTTCAAATTTCTTATCAATGGGATACGGAGAGCAGACATCTGCTACTGGTCCGTCGATCTGCAGACCGTTATTGTCCACAATGACTACCAGGTTGTCCAGCTTTCTGTGTCCCGCAAACATGGAAGCCTCCCATACCTGTCCCTCCTGGATCTCGCCGTCGCCTAAAAGGGTATATACCCGGTAATCCTTCTGATCCATTTTGCCGGCTAAGGCCATGCCCACTGCTGCAGAAATTCCCTGACCCAGGGAACCGCTGGACATGTCCACTCCGGGAATATGCTGCATGCAGGGATGTCCCTGAAGGTAAGAGCCGAGCTTTCTTAACGTCAGCAGGTCTTCTACCGGAAAATATCCTCTGTTTGCCAGAGCGGAATAAAGTCCCGGTGCAGTATGCCCCTTGGAAAGTACAAAACGATCCCTGTTTTCCATCTTGGGGTTTTTAGGATCAATGTTCATCTCTTCAAAATAAAGATATGTAAAAATGTCTGCTGCTGACAGGGAACCGCCCGGATGTCCTGCCTTTGCACTGTGAACTGCCGATACGATGCCCTTTCGCACCTGATTGGCAGTTTTTTTAAGCTCCAGATTGTTCATAGTTACCTCCATTTGCATTTTTTCCCGTTTATGAAAAGCGCCTCCGGCGCTTTCCTTCTACCGCTTCATATTTTATCATACTTAAAAGTGAGCGTCTATACAGTAATCCTGCTAAATCCTTTTCATATATTGCTATTTTTCCCGGTACTTTTTCTTTTCCGCAGGTCATATAATTACGCAAAGTATGCTGGTGAGGTTTTTCCTTGTTTTCCTTTGCTTCCAAACATTTTAAACATTTGATTTATATCCTTTTGCCGGTTTTCCTTCTTTCGGTGGTTTTCGTTGTGTTTTTCCTTTTAGGCAAAGACAGCCGGACCTTTCATAAGCTATGCAGCGACCTTTGCCTTTCAGAGCTTTCAGGCGATACCTTAAGTCTCCATTATACCCTTGCTTATCCGGAGGACTATGGCATTTCCTGTGATCCCTGCCTTCCCTGCTACCAGGCAGACGAAGCCTCCTCTTCTGATGAAACAAGCTCTTTAGCAGACCTCCTTTCCGGTATTTCCCCGGATCATTTATCTGCGGAGGACGCTTGTACCTATGACCTTTTGACCCGCTACCTTGCCCTGCAGGAGAAAGAGAGCCGCTTTGCCTATTACCCGGAACCCCTTTCTCCTTCCTCCGGCATGCAGTCCGGCCTTCCCATCCTTCTTTCCGACTATACCTTCCGCTCCGCTCAGGATGTGGAGGACTATCTGGCCTTGCTGGATCAGACGGACGAGTACTTTGGAAGTCTTGCCGCTTATGAAAAAGAAAAGGCCGCAAAGGGGCTGTTTATGTCGGACCCTTCAGCCCGTAAGATCATTACCCAATGCACCTCCCTGATGGATCCCTCTTCTCTTCATGCGGGAGATCATTTTCTTTGCAAGACCTTTGAAGAGCGTCTTAATTCCCTGCTTGCACAAAATAAAATTACTCCTGAGGAAAAAGAACAGTTTCTCTCTGAAAATGACCGCCTCTTAACAACGGTCATGGCCCCCGCCTACGAACGGCTTGCGGATTCCTTTACCCTTCTTTCCGGCAGCGGTTCGGATCCCAAAGGTCTTTGCGCCCTTCCTGACGGAAAGGATTATTATGCCTACCTTCTTGAAAGAAGCACCGGTTCCTTCCGAAGCATTTCCGAGCTGAAGTCCCTTCTTTTTGCTGATTTCCAGCAAAACTATACCTCGCTCCTTACCCTGCTGCAGGCAAACCCTGATGTCTTGTCCTTTCAGGATGAGGACTCGATACTGTCCTTTCCAAGTGAAGGCGCAATGCTTGCAGACCTGCAGGCACAAATGAGAAAGGACTTTCCCGCTTTTCCAAAGGAGCCTGCCATTTCTTTTTCCTGTAAGATCAAACGCGTTTCTCCCGCCATGGAACCCTACTGCAGTCCTGCTTATTATCTGACGCCTCCTGTGGATGATCTGGGAAACAATATAATTTATATCAACCACAGAAACCAGCCGGACAGCCTGACCCTCTACACAACACTGGCGCACGAAGGCTATCCGGGACATCTTTATCAGACTGTCTACAGTCAGCTATGCCTTCAAAACCGAAATGCCCCTCTCATCCGTTCTCTTCTTCATTATGGAGGGTATGTAGAGGGCTGGGCTCTTTATGTGGAGGATCTTTCCTACTCCTATGCCGCTTCTGCCTCAGGAGATTCTGCAAAGGCCGCCTATGTAGAGGCCTGCCGGTTAAACCGCAATCTGCAGCTTTCCCTTTATTCTCTTCTGGACATTGCTATACACCATGACGGGGCCGACCTGCAAAAGACCTCCTCCATTTTGTCAAAAGCCGGCATCACGGATCCCTCTGCCGCCAGGGCCATCTATGAATATATTGCAGAGGAGCCCGCAACCTACCCCAAGTACTATGTAGGCTTTCTGGAGCTGTGCCTGCTAAAGCAGGAGGCCAGAACTCTTTGGGGGCAGAACTATTCTGATAAACTCTTTCACCAGTTTGTACTGGAAACCGGGCCATCCGACTTCACAGGCCTTTGGGACCGCCTGGCTTTGTGGGAGCAAAAACTCTCCTGAAGCTAGAGGCTCTTTTCCCTTCCCTGCTCCTCCATCATTTCTTCGATATAGCCGCCATCCCAAAGCAGGATCTTCAGCTTTTTGGCGGCATCCACCGCAGGGGTGGTAAAATACTGATTTGTCATGACCGCTCCCACCATGCGGTCATAATAATCCCTGCCCGCATAAGCTTCCTGAACAGCCTTTACTCCTACAGGAGCCGTGTATCTTTTACACTGAATGGCATAGGTGACCCCTTCCTTTTCGGCAAGGATATCGATCCCATAGTCTCCGCTTCCCTTCGTCACTTCTACCTCCAGAAAGCCTCTTTCCTTTAAAAGCTCTGCGCAGAAATATTCAAATTCATGCCCCTCCATGTCCTCAAAGGGCTGTCTCTTATCTGCTCCCTGCAAACGCTTCACCACAAGGATCGCCGCAAACAGAAGTATGACACCTGCGATCACCGCAGCCATAATGATGTTCTCCATTTTCTTTCCTTCCTCCTTCATTGACAAATCCTGCAAAGAACTCTATACTTGCCTGGAAATCTTATATTAAAAAGGAGTTTTCCATGGATAATCTTATTTTCAGCCTCAATGCTACTATTCCCGTTTTTCTGGTCATGGTACTTGGCTATTTTTTTCATAAGATCAGACTGGTAGATGATTCCTTTGTAAAAACCCTGAACTCCTTTAACTTTAAGGTAACTCTGCCCGTTCTCCTGTTTCAGGATCTGAGCAGCTCCGATTTTCGCTCCGTCTGGGATACAAAATATGTTCTTTTCTGTTTTTTTGCTACACTGATCAGCATCATTCTTATCTGGATTATAACAGCAAAGCTGTACCATAAAAAGGACTATGTGGGAGAATTTGTACAGGCCTCTTACAGAAGCAGCGCTGCTATTTTGGGAATTGCCTTTATTCAGAATATCTACGGAGATGCAGGCATGGCTCCTCTTATGATCATCGGCACGGTTCCCCTTTATAATATTGCCGCTGTTATCATTCTTTCCTTTACCGGACCCGGAGAACATACCTTAACCCCCGCATCCCTTAAAAAGTCCATAAAGGGCATTCTTACCAACCCCATTATCCTTGGAATTTTAGCCGGTATTTTAGGTTCCTTTCTGCCCTTTTCCTTTCCGGTGATCCTTCAAAAAACCATAAAGAACATTGCCGTCTTAGCTACGCCCCTTGCTCTCATCGGCCTGGGAGCCGGATTTGAGGGCAAAAAAGCGCTGGCTGAAATAAGGCCAACGCTTCTGTGCTCTTTTATAAAATTATTACTGCTTCCGTCTGTTTTTCTTCCCTTTGCCATCAGCATGGGGTTTCATACCGATAAGCTGGTAGCCCTTCTTATTATGCTGGGATCCCCTACCACAGTCAGCTGCTTTATCATGGCAAAAAACATGGGACATGAAGGGGTTCTGACCTCAAGCGTGGTAGTCGCCACTACCTTTCTCAGCTCTGTCACCATTACCTTCTGGCTTTATCTGCTCCGGAGCTTTGGCCTGATCTAAAAGGTGATGGTAAAAGAAAATTCCCGATCCTTTTCAGCGTCAATATGATAATCCTCTTCCACATCTGCTCCCCAGCTGTCGATCCCTCCTACCCCTCTTACGGCGCCGTAAATACAGAGCACCGTTCTTCTGGCGGCAGGCAGTTCTTCCATATGAAGGGCATTTTCCAGTTCCTGCGCCGTATAAGGCAGGCAGGAAAAAGAAAGACCGTCCAGCTTAAAGGTAAGCACCCCTGTCTTCTGTTCCTTCTTTACATTGGAAAGCTCCTTCGTCCGATAAATGCTGACCCATTTTGTATCCATATGCATTCCGCAGTCCTGAGGCACCAGATAGGGCGTTACAGGCATCCCTGTTATTTCATAAATACCCTTTTGCCCTCCTGCTTTTCTGTCTGGATAGGTTTCTCCTGACAATCCCTCATACACAAATTTATCCGCGCAGGTAGGCATGATCATTCTCAGCCCAAAAACAGGAAGCTCTGGAAGCCCCTTCTTTCCTTCATAGGACACGTTTACCCTGACAGCGCCCTCTGCCAGAACCGTGTAGCTTACCTCTACCTGCGTGCTGGGAACGGTAATGGTTTCATAAGTATAAGTAATTTTTACCTCCTGTGCGCTTTCCCTGCCAGAATACCGGTTATTTTCAGGTGCAACCGGCAGGGGAATTTCTTCCCCGTCTACCGCTGCCTTTACTCCTACGCAGGAAAGAAACTGATCTGCAGAAAGCCACATTCCGCTGCGAATGGGAAATTTATTTCCACGGTCATTATCTGTTGTGGCTCTCCAGAAGGTAGGACGGGGGACACGGTAGACCCACTCCTTTCCCTCCACCTGAAGAGATTCCATTCCTCCTGCAGCATAGGAAAAAATGCACCTGAACTCTTTCCCTGTCATACTCTGAACTCCGAGCGTTACGTCCCCAAAGACTACCTTAAGTTTCTGCTCTATATTATTCATGCAAGCCATAGTAATACCTCACTTCCTGCATCGCCGGCTTCTCCGTTCTGTCTGCAAATACGATCCCGTTCCCCGAAAATTCATAATCAGAGGGTCTGTCATCAAAATCGCCGCCGTAGCGGAGCGTTTCTCTTCCTGTTGCCTCATCCTTCTGAAGGATCGCCTGGTCAATGTAATCCCAGATAAAGCCACCTGCATATTGTGGAAATTCATCGATCAGCTTCATGTAGGAATTCATTCCTCCAAGAGAATTTCCCATATCATGCATGTATTCGCAAAGTAAGAACGGCTTCTTCGGATGATCCTCCAGATAAGCTCTTACCTCCTGGGGTTTTGCATACATCCGGCTCTCTACATCGGAAATCACGTCCTCATAGCTCCTGTTCTGTACCACGCCCTCATAATGAACCAGTCTGCCATCCTGCTTTTCCTTAAAGAAACGGTTCATTTCCATAATGTCATCCCCGGCATAGGACTCATTTCCCAGAGACCAGAATAAGATAGAGGGATGGTTCTTAAAATATTCAAAATTACTTCTTGCCCGGTCCAAAACAGCTTCCTTCCATTCCGGAAGAGAACCCGGCACGTTCCAGGAAGGCTCTGTTCTTCCAAGCTTCTGCCAGGAACCATGGCTTTCCAGATTGGTTTCCGCCATGACGTAAATGCCCTTCCGGTCGCACAGCTCATACCAGGGAAGCTGATCGGGGTAATGACAGGTTCTCACTGCATTAATGTTGTTTGCAAGGAAACAGTTTATATCCCATTCCATTTCCTCCATCCCAATGCATCTTCCGCTCTTTGCGCTCCATTCATGCCTGTTTACTCCATTGATGATCAGTCTCCTGCCATTTAAGTAGATCACCTGATCCCGGATCTCTATTCTCCTGAAGCCGATCCTGTAAGGCACAAGCTCGATAAGCTTTCCCTGCTCATCCGTTATTTCCACAAGAAGGGTATACAGGAAAGGATGCTTGTGATCCCATGGTGTAATCTCATTTAAGGTTTCACTTTCCACCCGGAAAATCCGGTTTCCCTCCTGATCCTTTTCCTCCAGCTCAGAAAAAGCCTTCTGCTTTTTCAAAAGAACTCTGTCTCCGTTTAAAAGCTTGACTGTGATTTCCTTTCCCTCTGCCGCAGCCTCCGCAGCTGAAAGCTTTAAGGAAAGAGAAAGAGCGCCTGAATGGTTGTCCTCAAATAATACGGGCTTCGCCCATAAATCCTCTGAGTGAACCTCCGGCTTTGCATACAGCCTTACGCTTCTGAAAATTCCAAAAAAGCGGAAAAAGTCCTGATCCTCCAAAAAGGCGGCCGTACTTCTTTTGTGTACCTCCACTGCCAGCAAATTTCCCTTCTCCTTCACATAAGGAGTCAGGTCAAATTCCGACGGAGTAAAGCTGTCCTCGGCATAACCCACAAACTGTCCGTTCAGCCACACAAACATAGCCTGCTCCACACCCTCAAACCGGATCGCAACCCTTTTTCCTTCCCACCAGGGCTCCAGATCAAATTCCTTAAGATAGGATCCTACCGGATTATATTCCGCCTGGCTGAACATGCCGGGAAAGCCGTCCTTATTCTCCAGACTGTAGGCAGGTCTTCTGTAAATTTTCCCTTCCCAGGGATACATGGTATTGATGTAATGGATCTTATCATAGCCCGCAAGTTCAATATGTCCCGGAACCTTTATTTTGTCGAAATTACTGTGGTCAAATTCTTCCAGATAAAATTCTGCAGGACGTTCCTTGGCATTTTTGCTGAAACAAAAGCGCCATTCTCCATCCAGCGTTTTCATAAAAGAACTCTTCCCGTTCTGATATTCCTCCTCTGAGGCATAAAATTCATGATCGCTGTGCGCCGGAAGTCTGCCTGCGTAAAATACCTGCGGATCATCCAGCCATTTTATATCTGCCTTCAACATTTTCCCTCATTTCTGCGCGTTTTCCCACACGCTCTTTTTGTCTGCATCTACATCATCCCGGCAAGAACCACACTTGCTGCAATTCCCGCCAAGGTAGATAAAAGTGCCCCCGCAAGCGTATATCTGGTCTTTGTCACCTTTGCCGCCAGGAAATATACGCTCATGGTATAAAAAATAGTTTCCGTACAACTCATCATAATGGAGGTCAAAAGACCAATAAAGGAATCGGTGCCGTAATTTTTAAAAATATCCAGCACCAGCCCTGTTGCAGCCGAAGAGGAAAACATTTTAATAAAGGTCAGCGGTACGATTTCCGCCGGAAAACCTATTTTTTCTCCCAGAGGCCGGAACAGTTTTTCCAGAAAATTCAGAAAACCGGACGCCCGCAGCACCCCTACCGCAGTCATAAGCGCTACTAACGTGGGCATGATACTGACCACCGTTTTTAGTCCGTCTCCTGCTCCTTTGACAAAGTCCTCATAGACGTTTGTTTTCTGGATCACCCCATATGCTACAATATAAAAAATAATCACAGGAATAATGATATTGGAGAGATTGGAGAGTAAAAATGCCATAGCAGACCACCTACCGGTTTACGATCATTTAAATATATGGCATTCCCTTTCTTCAATATACATTGCTTTTCATTTCTTTACAGACTTTGGAGAAATCTGTCAAATGCCGCCTGTCCTTCCTCGTTTCTCCTATACACTCCGGCATCCTCAAGCACCTGTAAAAATACCAGTCCGATTTCCCTTTGCAGGATCTCATCAATGTTATCTTTTGTGATCGCTTCGTATTTAGGGCAAAATTCCTGAACCCAGTCTGCATGCTTTGCAAGAAGCTCATCCTCCCGCAGGTTCTTTCCGGTAAGGATCGCTTCCTTAAGCGCTTCCATTTCTCCCTTCAGCCTTGCCGGAAGAACAGCTAATCCCATTACCTCGATTAACCCAATGTTTTCCTTCTTGATGTGATGAAGCTTTGCATGGGGATGATAAACGCCTAAAGGATGCTCCTTCGTTGTAATGTTATTCCGAAGCACCAGATCAAGCTCATAGTCTGCTCCTCTTCTTCTGGCAATCGGCGTTATGGTATTATGGGCAGTTCCTTCTGTCTCTGCAAAAATAAACGCCTTTTCATCCGTATAACCTCTCCAGGCTTCCAGAATTTTATCTGCAAGCTTTATGATCCTCTCGGGATCCTGCGCCTTTAAACGGATGACGGACATGGGCCATTTTACAATCCCTGCCTTTATATCCTCAAAGCCTTTTACCGCAAATTCTCTTTCCACAGGGGCCTTTGCCATGGCAAATTCATAATTTCCTCCCTGGAAGTGATCATGGCTTAAAATGGAACCTCCTACAATGGGCAGATCCGCATTGGAGCCCACGATATAATGAGGAAACTGACGGATAAAATCAAACAGCTTACAAAAGGTATCATGTTCGATCTTCATGGGAATATGCTGCCCGCAGAACACAATGCAGTGCTCATTGTAGTACACATACGGAGAATATTGAAATCCCCATTGATCCCCTTGTATGGTCACAGGAATGATCCTGTGATTTTGTCTTGCGGGATGATTGATCCTGCCGGCATAGCCTTCATTTTCCCTGCACAAAAGACATTTGGGATAACCTGACTGCTTGGCGTTTCTGGCCGCTGCTATGGCCTTGGGATCCTTTTCCGGTTTGGACAGATTAATGGTAATGTCAATCTCTCCGTAAGGGGTTTGCGTCACCCATTTCATATCCTTTTTGATCCGGTATCTTCTGATGTAGTCAGAATCACAGCTGAGCTTATAATAGTAATCAGTTGCCTTCTTTGGATCTTCCTTGTAATATTCCCGGAATTTTCTGATCACCTCGCTGGGTCTTGGCATTAACATTCCCATGATCTTTGTATCAAACAGATCCCGGTAAACCACGCTGTTTTCCTTTATCAGTCCCTGCTCGTAAGCATAGTCAAGCATTCTGCCAAGGATCTGCTCTAAATCCTCCTCTTCCGGGGAGCAGGTCTCTTCTTCCAGCTCGGAAAGCTCAAACAATTCCAGCAGGCGATTTGTTGTAAAGATCACATCCTCTTCCGGCACCAGTCCGGTGCGCACACCATATCTGACCAGTTTTCTGATATCGTCCTGTATCATATCCGCAATTCCTTTCTTTTTCTTACCTTTCAGCCGTTCCTACAGTGTGCAGGGACCGTCCCCGATCTCTACTACATAAAAATCTGCAACATATCCGATCTTTTTCAGGTAAGCATCACCCACCTGTCTGGTAAACAGATCAATATCTTCTTCCTTTACCAGACTGACCGTACAGCCTCCAAAGCCTGCGCCCGTCATACGGGAGCCGATCACTCCCGGAACCTTCCACGCCTCTTCTACCAGGGTATCAAGCTCGATCCCCGTTACCTCATAATCGTCACGCAGTGACACATGGGAAGCATTCATCAGCCGTCCGAACTCTTCAATATCATTTGCCTGCAAAGCGCTTACCGCTTTGATGGTTCTCTGGTTTTCATAGACGGCATGTCTTGCCCGCCTTACCCTGACAGGATCCGAAATAGCAGACTGATACTCCTCAAATTGCTCCTCTGTCAGTTCTCCCAGACTTTTTATTTTTACGACCTTCTGCAGTTCTGAAAGCGCCGTCTCGCATTCGCTTCTTCTTTCATTGTATTTGGAATCTCCAAGGCCTCTCTTCTTGTTGCTGCACGCAATGACCAGCTTCACCCCGGAAAGCTTTATGGGCGCATAAGTATAAGACAGATCTGCCGTATCCAGGAAAATGGCATGATCCTTTTTCCCCATGGCAATGGCAAACTGATCCATGATGCCGCAGTTGACGCCGTTAAATTTATTTTCAGAATACTGACCGATCAGCGCCAGCTCCTGATTGCTTACCTGGAAACCAAAAAATTCCCTTAAAATATGTCCTGTCAGCACTTCCACAGATGCGGAAGAGGACAGTCCTGATCCGTTTGGAATATTACCGCTTAAGATCAGATCCATTCCCTGGGGAATTTGAAACCCCTTTTCTTCAAAGGCCCACATCACACCCTTGGGATAATTGGTCCAGTCTGCTTCCTTTTCAGGCTTCAATCCATCCAGCTCCGACTCGATTACCCCAAGCTGCTCAAAATTCATAGAATAAAAACGCAGCTTTCGATCGTTCCTGAGCCTGGCCGCCCCGTAAGTACCGATCGTCAGTGCACAGGGAAAAACATGGCCGCCGTTATAATCCGTATGCTCTCCGATGAGATTGACCCGTCCCGGTGCAAAAAATACCTTTACACCTTCTGTGTCCCCAAATACCTTTTTAAATTCCTTTAACATTGTCTCTTTCACTGCTTACCCTCCACAATTATGGTTGCTTGTTAAGTTCATTATAAGAAAGCCCCTGCCGCAGGGCTAGCTTACTTTGTTGTATAAATCAGTCAAAATGTTAACTGTTGATTTCCTTAACCTGTCCGATAAAATCTTCGATCTGTTTGAGATATTCCTTATTTCTCCTTGTTTCTCCCTTCTGCATCTCTTTTCTGTAAATGGACGGCGGCATGTTCTTCATCTGTTTGAATGCTTTTGCAAAAACAAGGGGATCCGTATATCCGCAGGACAGGGCAATACTTTCGATCGGCAGATCCGTAAGCTGTAAAAGCTCTGTTGCCTTTGTAATACGGAAGGTTGTCAGAAACTGCTGGGGCGACATTCCCGTGCTGTTCCTGAAAAGAGTGTATAGATAGCTTCGGTTAATGCAGACATAATCTGCCACATCCGTAACCTTAATGGGATTACAATAATTTCCCTGTATAAACTGAACCGCCCGCCTGACATAGTTGTCCGCAGCATCGGCCTCGCTTCTTTTTTCCATGGGAAGTCCTTCTGCAATGATGGAAAGAAAGATCTGAAGCTGTCCGTTTCTGCGCAGGTCATTGGAAAACCCATAGGTATTGTGCTCCATCATATCCTTTACCGCCCCATAAAGCTCCTGACCCTGCTTTGACCTAAACACCGGACTTTGAATGGAAAGTCCCATAGACTGCATGGTTCCCTCTGCCAAAGCTCCGGAAAAGCCAACCCACACATAGGTCCAGGGATCCTGGGAATCTGCCTGATAGAAAACCAGCTCCTCCGGCGGGATCAAAAACCCATACCCGGGCTCCAGCAGGTATTCCTGATCCCTGATCACAAATTTTCCCTTCCCGCTTAATATAAAATGGATTAAAAAATGGGGCTTCTGCGCCGGCCCGAAGCTGTGAAGCGGCTCCGTTTTGGAACAGCCGCAGCAATTTACAAAAAGCACTCCTCTTTTTTCCCCGGTAAATTCCAGCTTATATGCCTTTTCCATCTGTCCCTCCATTTGAAAAAGAAATTGCAGCTTCCTTTTTCCTGTGTTACTGTTATATGGTATTAATGTTATCATAGCACAGAAAAGAGGTTTTCTATGAAAAAATTTACACCTTCTGCTCCGTTTTTTCCCGCTATTATACTGCTTCTGGCAGTTTTTTTTCTAACCGCATGCTCCGGCCCCTCCGAGGAAAAGATCACACAGGCCCAGCAGGCTTTTTCCCAGCTTGTGGTCGTTCATAATGAGGTTGTGGAAGCACATAAAGGAATACAGGACGATTCCCTTGACAGCAGGCTCAGCGCTCTTGCCTTAAAGCTGCAGAAGGTGGAGGAATTTCACCTGTCGGAAATGAAGGATGAAGAGATCGATCAGCTGATCGATACCATGAATTCCCTTCTGTCTTCCTATCAGGAGGCTCTAAAGGAGATCGATCAGATTAAAAACAAAGAAGAGGCCGCCGTGATCACTCCTATTTCCCTCACTCTCAATAACCAGAGCGACAAATCCCTTACCTCTCTTTATCTTTATGAGAAGGGAGCTGCTTCCTCTAAAGTAGATCTTCTGGAAGGAACCTCCGGTTTTTCTAAGGGGCAGTTCTTAACAGGACTGATGATCTACCGAAACGTTTCCTCCACGCCATGGATTTTGGAATTTACGGATGAGGACGGCACAGACAGCAAGCTGGAGCTTTCTGTAGATGCTTATGCTCTTTCCGGTGAAAGCTTTATTCTTTCTTATGACGCCGAAGCCCAGAGTTACCTTCTTACAGCTTCCTGATGTTTCCGTAATTTATTCCGAAAAATCTTGACAAACCTGCCTCTTTACCTGTAAAATACTGCTTGTGTCCTGATGATAGGAAACCGTATGACACAGTAAAGGCCCAGATAGCTCAGTTGGTAGAGCAGAGGACTGAAAATCCTCGTGTCACTGGTTCGATTCCGGTTCTGGGCATTTCATGCGAGTGTAGTTCAGTGGTAGAACACCAGCCTTCCAAGCTGGATATGTGGGTTCGATTCCCATCACCCGCTTTTTCTTTTTAAATCCCTTGTAAAGGGTTATGTCCCTTATAGAGGGACTTTTTTATTATTAAAATATGGAGGTACACTATGGCAAAAAACGAAAATCTGAAAAGCTTTCCCATTGCAGACGTCCCAAATTACAAAATCCACGGAAGATGGGACAAAACGCAGAACCCCATCCCGCTTTTTTTCAATGGAAGCGCCATTGAACTGAACGTAACCGGAACAGAGCTCTGGATCGATCTTGAGGTTGATTTTGATGCCTATGAGCCTTGGGCTGCCTGTGAGATCAACGATACGCTTATGGGCCGCTTTATGCTCCAGCCAGGTACTTATTCTCTGTGCCTGTTCCGGAATATGAGCCCGGATACTGTTAAAAACGTCCGCTTTCTCCGGGAACTGCAGGCCATGTCCGATGATGAAGGCTGCCATATTCTGATCCATGGCCTGAAAAGTGACGGCGATTTTCTTCCCGTTGCAGACAGACCCTATAAGCTGGAATTTGTTGGAGACAGTATTACTTCGGGAGAAGGTACCTACGGCGCTAAACCGGATATGGACTGGATTTCCATGTATATGAGCTGTTCCCACACCTATATTCCCATAATTTCCAAAGCCTTAAACGCTGACTATCAGATTTTATCCCAGGGCGGCTGGGGTGTGTATTGCGGCTGGGATAATGACGTGCGCCACAATATCCCCTCCCGGTATGAAAAGATCTGCGGCCTTGTAAGCGGTGAAAAAAATCATCTGCTGGGGGCAGATAAGGATTATGACTTTAACAGCTTTCGTCCCGACGCCATTATTGTCAATTTAGGCACCAATGATGCCAGCGCCTTTGAGCAGCCCTCATGGATCAGCCCGGAAACCGGCAGGAGCTTTAAGATGCATATGTCTGAGGATGGCACTTATGACCCAGAGGATTTACAGTGCTTTCAGGATGCGGTAGATGCATTCCTGCATCTTTTGCGCAAATGCAACCCTTCCTCCCATATTGTATGGGTATATGGAATGCTTGGCTATGAGCTGACACTTGCAATTACCGATGCTGTAAATGCCTACCAGAAACAGACGGGTGACCATAATGTTGCCTTTTTGCAGCTTCCTGATACTACCGATGAAACGATTGGTTCCAGGAGCCATCCCGGTCCTAAATCTCATGCCCGGGCGGCGCAGGTTATCATAGAATATCTCAAAAAAAAGCTTCCGGTCAAATGACCGGAAGTTTTATGCCAGAGCAAACTGACTGTTATATAATTCTGCATAAAATCCGTTTTGTTTCAGCAGGGTCTCATGATTTCCCTGCTCAATAATATGCCCGTCCTTCATCACAAGGATCACATCCGCATTTTGGATCGTTGACAGCCTGTGCGCTACGATAAAGCTTGTTCTGCCCTCCATCATGGCGGCAAAGGCTTTTTGGATCTTGATCTCTGTTCTGGTATCGATAGACGAGGTCGCTTCATCCAGGATCAGCATTGGCGGCAGGGAAAGCATCACTCTTGTAATGCACAGAAGCTGCTTCTGCCCCTGGGAAAGGCTTCCTCCGTCTTCACCGATCACAGTGTCATACCCCTTTTGCAGCCGCCTGATAAAGCTGTGTGCATGGGACGCCTTTGCTACTGCAATGATCTCTTCCTCCGTGGCTTCCGGCTTTCCTACCGTAATATTATCACGGATGGTTCCCTGCTTCAGCCAGGTATCCTGAAGCACCATTCCATAAGATGCCCTCAGGGACTTTCTGGTAATCTCCCGGATATCCGTTCCCTCCACACAGATCGCTCCCTGATCCACATCATAAAATCTCATTAACAGATTGATAATAGTTGTCTTTCCACAACCGGTGGGCCCTACAATGGCAATCCTCTGTCCCGGCTGCACCGCCAGGTTTAAGTCCTCAATCAGCTTTCTGTCCGGCACATAGGAAAAGGCCACATGGGAAAGCTCCACTCTGCCCTGCACATCTGTCAGCTCCCTTGCACCCTGCACATCCGGGATCTGGGGCTCCTCCTCAATGAGTTCAAATATTCTGGCTGCACATGCCAGCGCATTTTGAAGCTCCGTTACTACACCGGAAATCTCATTAAAAGGCTTCGTATACTGATTTGCATAGGATAAAAAGCAGGTCAGCTGTCCAACCGTAAGTCCTCCTCCGATAGCTGCCAGCGCACCGGTAAGTCCGACGCCCATATAAACCAGACTGTTTACAAATCTTGTACAGGGATTGGTAAGGGAGGAAAAAAAGATCGCACGCAGGGAACACTTTTCCAGTCTGCCATTGATCTCATCAAATTTCTCCAGAGTCTCATCCTCTCTGTTAAAGGCCTGCACTACCTTCTGGTTTGTGATCATTTCATTGATCAGTGCCGTCTGCTCCCCTCTGGTTTCCGATTGAAGCTTAAACATGCTGAAGGTTTTTTTCGCAATAAAGCTGGCCACCAGAAGAGATACCGGCGTGATTACCACTACCACAGCCGTGATCCAGGCATTAACGGAAAGCATAAAGCCAAGCGTTCCGATGATCGTGATCACTCCGGTAAAAAGCTGGGTAAATCCGATCAGAAGACCATCTGCAAACTGATCCACATCCGCCACTACCCTGCTGACAATATCTCCATGGGAATGGACGTCCAGGTAGCTAAGAGGCAGTATTTCCAGCTTACGGAAGGCCTTTTCCCGAATATCCTGAATAATGCCATACACAATCTTATTATTGCAGATACTCATAAACCACTGTGCCAGCGCCGTGAGGATGATCACCACCGCCATTTTTTTTAGAATGTCAAAAAGTCCCGGCCAAAACTCCTCCGTTCCAATCAGGGAAAGCATATCCACTGCATCTCCCGTAAGGATAGGAAGGTACAGGGTCAGCGCCACGGATATAAATGCCATGAAAATAGTCAGGGCAAGCACGACCCGGTAAGGCTTAATATATCTCAATACTTTTACAAGTGTTTCTTTCTGTTTTTCCTTCTTCTCATTCTCCTGCTTCATGATGCATCTCCATTCCGTCCTTTTTTGCAAACTGCGAATAATAAATTTCCTGATAAACCTTACAGTTCTTCAGCAGCTCGTCATGGGTTCCCATTCCTGCCACATCTCCATCATCCAGCACAATGATCTGATCCGCATGCATCAGTGAGGACGCTCTTTGGGATACGATAAAGACCGTGGTATCTCCCGGCATTTCCTTTAATGCCTTTCTCAGCTTTGCATCTGTTGCATAGTCAAGTGCGGAAGCGCTGTCGTCCAGGATCAGGATCTCCGGTTTTTTTACAAGCGCTCTTGCAATGGAAAGCCTCTGCCTTTGTCCACCGGAAAGGTTTCTTCCCTCCTGCTCCACAGGAGCATCAAGACCTCCCTCCTTCTGACGGACGAATTCCTCTGACTGAGAAATCCTTAAAGCCTCCCACAGCTCCTCCTCGGTAGCATTTTCATTTCCCCACAAAAGATTTTCCCTTATGGTTCCCTTAAACAGGACCGCCTTCTGCATCACAATGCCGATCTTATCGCGAAGAGCTGTCAGATCGTAATCCTTTACATTGACGCCATCCACTAACACCTGTCCCTTTTCCGCATCATAAAACCTTGGGATCAGATGAACCAGTGACGTTTTTCCGGATCCGGTACCGCCGATCACGCCAATCGTGTCCCCTTTTCCGGCATGAAAGGTGACTTTGGCAAGCGCTTCCTCTCCTCCCTCATAATAACGCATGGAAACCTGTTCAAAGTCCACACAGCCTGTGCTCTCTCCTCCTGTTTTTGTTCCATGCTCTGAAAGGCCTGAAGGGATTTCAAATACCTTTTCAATACGGTTGCCGCAGGCCACTGCCTTTGTTACTGTAATGATCAGGTTTGCAAGCTTCACAAGCTCAACCAAAATCTGAGACATATAATTTACAAGGGCCACTACCTGTCCCTGTGTTAAAATGCCGCTGTCCACACGGACAGCTCCTGTATAGATCAAAGCGATCAGACCGAAATTGATAATGACATAGGTAAGGGGGTTCATCAACGCGGATACCCTTGCAGCTGTCATCTGGATCTTTTGAAGGGCGCTTGCCCGCTGATCGAATTTTTCGATTTCCTGTTCTTCCTTGCCAAAGGCCCTGATCACTCTCACTCCGGTCAGATTTTCCCTGGTAAGCCCCAGAACCTTATCCAGGCTTCCCTGCACCTTTGCAAACAGCGGAATGCTGATGAGCATAATCCCAAATACCACTATGGAAAGAAGCGGAATGACCACCACAAAGATAAGCGCCGCCTTTACGTCCACGGTAAAAGCCATGATCATGGCGCCGAAAACAATAAAGGGCGACCTGAGAAACAGGCGCAGCACAAGGTTCACGCCGGACTGTACCTGATTAATGTCACTTGTCATGCGGGTGATCAGCGTCGAGGTTCCCTCCTGATCCATGCTGGAAAAGGACAGGCTTTCCACATGGGCAAACAGTCCATGGCGCAGCTTTGTGGCAAACCCCACTGCTGCTTTTGCCGCAAAAAACTGTGCTGTAACGGAGCTGATCAGGCCTGTCAGTCCAAGCAAAGCCAGAATGGCGCACATTTTTACCACATAGCCTTTATCCCCGTTTTCAATACCCACATCGATCATGGATGCCACGACCAGAGGTACGATAAGCTCGAACGAGGCCTCCAGTAATTTAAACAGAGGCCCCAAAATACTTTCTTTTTTATAATCCTTCAAATAAACCAGTAACTTTTTCACTGCCTTTTTCTTCCTGCCTTTTTCTTCCTGCCTTTTCTTTTTCCTGTTGTCAGCCGCTTAATTCAAGAAATTTTCTATGATTACAGCTTCTGCTGCTTCCTCTTCAAGTCCAAAGGTATTTAGTTTGATCAGCTGCTCGCTGTTGATCCTTCCAATGGCCGCCTCGTGGATAATGGCAGCATCCACATGCTGGGCATCAATCTCCGGAATGGAGCAGACCTTTGCATGATCCATAATAATGGAATCGCACTGGATATGTGCATGGCATGGAGCATTTCCGATTGCTCTTGGATGAAAGGTCTGATCAGATCCATCTCTTGCTACCGATCTGGAGGTGACCTGTGCAGAGCTGCCCTCTCCGTTCATATAAATATCAATATTGGAAATCGCCGTCTGGTTATCATGGGTCATCAATTTTTCAATGACAAACAGCTTTGTATTCTTTCCCATATTCACATGTGTTTCTCTTTTGGTAGAGTCCACTCCCTTGATCTGGGCGGTATCCAGCGTAAAAACAGAATCCTCTTCCATGATCACATCTGTCACAGGATTTAAGATCCTTGCTCCGGTTCCTTCTCCCTCTCCATAATGCTTTTCCTCATACCGGACATTTGCGCCCCTGCCTACATGGAAGGTATGGATCCCGTCATGTCTGCTGTCATTGCAGCCGCTGTTATGGATCCCGCAGCCTGCAACGATCGTGACAAGCGCTCCCTCTCCGATATAAAAATCATTATAAACAACGTCCGTCATACCGGATGTGGAGACCACTACCGGAATATGCACCTGCTCTCCCCTGGTTTCCCCACTGATGTACACGTCAATTCCGGGCTTATCCTCTTTCCGCTTGATCTGGATATGCTCTGTACTTCCATGGCACAAAGAATACCCATTGTATCGTAAATTATATGCGCCTTCCTGCTTAAAGCCCTGTCCGTCGATCTGCTTTAAGACACCCTCTGTAATCTGATCCAGTTCTGCCAATTTTATCTTCCTTTCGTTACGCCTTGTGGCTTTGGTTCTGACAAACACAGCCTATGTCATTTCCTACAAGCTGTGGAAGCACCTCATCCCGTTCCCCGACAGCAGCTATCTTTCCGTCCTTGATCACCATAATGCGGTCTGCCATCTGGATGATCCTTTCCTGGTGTGAGATCAGGATCAGGCTCTCCTTTTTCCCTGCATGAAGCTCCTCAAAGCGTTCCACCAGCATTTGAAAGCTCCACAGGTCGATCCCTGCCTCAGGCTCATCAAAAATACAGAGCTTATGCGGCTTTGCCAGAACAGAAGCAATTTCCAGCCTCTTCATCTCTCCGCCGGAAAGGGTTCCATCCACTTCTCTGTTCAGGTATTCCCTTGCACATAGTCCCACGCCGCTTAACAGATCACAGCATTCCTTTTCCGGAAGCTCGCTGCCTGCTGCCAGGGACAGAAATCTTCTTACCGTCATCCCTTTAAACCTTGGAGGTTGCTGAAAGGCAAATCCAATTCCTGCATTGGCTCTCTGCGCAATCGAATATTCTGTAATATCGGTGCCGTCCAGAAAAATCCTTCCGGCATCCAGCGGTTCAATTCCCATAAGAAGCTTGGCTACTGTGGATTTTCCGCCTCCGTTAGGCCCGGTAATCACCAGCATTTCACCGTCATTCACCGTAAAGCTGATGTTTTCTATGATACTTTTTTCCACGCCGTTATCCAGCGGATGGAAAACAAGGTCTTTTACTTCCAGCATTCTTTTATCTCCTTTTACCTGTAAACCTGCCAGTCAGCCTTAAAACAAAAATACAGCGGTAAATTGTTGATCCCGCAGTGCTGCCCAGACATAATAGTGTTTTAAGGCTGCCTACAGGTTTATTTCAGGTATTTTTCATATTCTTCCCTGGTATCATTCAGAAATACGATGCCCAGTATTCCAGGGCCTGTATGGGCTCCGATGGCACATCCGACCCGGGCCTCCAGAATGCCCTTTACATGATATCTCTCGCAAAGCTCCTGGATCAGATATTCATAGGCTTCCCTGTCCATTCCATAGCATACGCCTATTACCTGATCCTCCAGGTTTTTGCCTTTTTCGCCAACCATATCCAGGATCCGCTTCTGGGCCTTTTTCCAGCCTCTTACTTTTTCTACGGCCTTTAAGGATCCGTTGTCATCCACAATAATGATGGGTTTAATGTCCAACACAGTTCCTGCCAGAAAAGAAGTTCTTGAAAGCCTTCCCCCCTTAAACAGATAATCCAGTTCCACCACGGTAACTGCATGTTCCATATGTTCACAGAAGAAGTGAGCTGCTTCTATGAGCAGATCTTTGGGGGCTCCGTTTCTCTGCATACGCAGCAGATGCTCCACAACCAGTCCATAGCCTACAGATGCACATTTTGAGTCAATGATGGTAAGCTGAAAATCCGGATAATCCTCAAGCACTTCCTCATAAGCTAATTTTGCGGCATTATAGGTTCCTGCTATTCCTGTTGAAAAGCAGATGTACAAAACCTCGTCTCCCCTTTGTGCAAAGGGAACAAAATGCTCATGGAACATATATTGGTTAATGTGATATGTCTTGATTTCCTTCCCGGATGCCTGGATCTCATAAAACTGATCAGGGAAAATCGTTTCCCCATCAAAGTAATCCTTCCCTTCGATCGTGACCGGCGTTGGCATAACGTGAAGGTCATATTCCTTTATAATGCTTTCCGGGATATCGGATGCTGAATCTGTAATAATACAAAAAGCCATTCTGCAAATTCTCCTTGTTTTCTCAAAAGTCCATATTATTATACCACATCATGCTCTGTGATAAAAAAGGTAAACTCTCCGCTGTCCAAAACAGTTCCCTGATCGTTTTTCAGCTTCACCTCATAAACTGCAAGATGCTTTCCCAGTCTTAACTGATCTGCTTCGCAGTAAACATACTCCGTATGATCTGCCGGAAGCATAAAGTTGAGGCTCCCTGAAACGGTTGTAACATAATGTCCTCCCAGACAGGCAGCCGCTCCCGCCACAATGTCTGCTGCCGAATACAGGCTCCCTCCGTGCAGCATTCCATAGGGATTTAAAAGCTGTTCTTTGTAAGGGATCCTGGCAACTGTATGTTTGCAGCGAAACTCCATAAACTCAATTCCCAGAAATTTTACATAAGAGTTTTTCACAAGGGCTTCCTGCATGATTTCTGCAAGCTTCTGCTCTTTTACTTCTTCCTCAATATCTGCCATGTAAATCCTTCGCTTCTTTCTAATGATGGAATAAGCGGATCCCGGTAAACGCCATCACCATATCATATTTGTCACAGCACTCGATCACAAGATCATCCCTTACAGAGCCTCCCGGCTGTGCAATGTATTTCACACCGCTTTTATGTGCCCTTTCAATATTATCGGAGAACGGGAAAAATGCATCTGACCCCAGGGTTACTCCCTGATTTCCTTCCAGCCATGCCTTCTTTTGTTCCCTGGTAAAGACAGGAGGCTTTTCTTTAAACCGCTTCTGCCATTCTCCTTCCTTCAGTACGTCCTCATATTCCTCCCCTATGTAGACGTCAATAGCATTGTCTCTGTCTGCACGCCCAAGTCCCTCTGCAAAAGGAAGGTTCAGCACCTGGGGGGCCTGACGCAGATACCAGTTATCTGCCTTCTGCCCTGCCAGTCTGGTGCAGTGGATCCTGGACTGCTGTCCGGCTCCGATTCCGATAGCCTGTCCGTCTTTTACATAGCAGACAGAATTAGACTGTGTATATTTTAAGGTGATCATGGCAATTTTCATATCGATCAGTGCCTGATCCGGAATTTCCTTATTTTTTGTAACCACGTTGGAAAACAGCTCCCCATTAATATCGAGCTCGTTCCGTCCCTGTTCAAAGGTCACTCCAAATACCTGCTTACGTTCCAATTCCGCAGGTACATAAGAAGGATCGATCTGGATCACATTGTAAGCGCCCTTTTTCTTTTCCTTTAAGATCTCCAGTGCCTTTTTGCTGTATCCGGGTGCGATCACTCCGTCTGATACCTCCCGCTTGATCAGCCTCGCTGTATCCTCATCACACTCATCCGAAAGCGCAATAAAATCTCCGAAGGAGGACATTCTGTCCGCACCTCTGGCTCTTGCATAAGCGCAGGCAAGGGGGGAAAGCTCTCCAAGATCATCTACCCAGTAGATCTTTGCCAGCGTCTCTGAAAGAGGAAGGCCGACTGCAGCGCCTGCCGGTGATACATGCTTAAAAGAGGTAGCTGCCGGAAGCCCCGTTGCCTGCTTTAATTCCCTCACAAGCTGCCAGCCGTTAAAGGCATCCAGAAAATTAATATATCCCGGTTTTCCATTTAAAACGGTAACAGGGAGATCCCCTCCATCCTCCATAAAGATCCTGGACGGCTTCTGGTTTGGATTGCATCCGTATTTCAGTTGTATCTCATTCATAAGGAACCTCCGTTCTTATTTACGATCCTTGTTTCATAGCTTCCGGTTTCAATATCGATATATCTTACAAACAGGGAAACTTTATTTTCCTCATTTAAATTTGTCCAGATCATTTCTGTAAACTGATCGATGTCTCCTTTGATCTCCACTTCCTTTGGTTCTCCCTTAAAGCTGGGAAGCGGATTTCCGTCATGCATATAAGTATGGATAAAATGTCCCTCACCGGGTGCAGGATTTTCATATGCAAAGGTGTATCTGTGGCAGCTTTCCGGTTTGCCGTTATTGCTCTTTAAAATAGACATTGCATAGTTATAGGCGCCGCCCTCCACATGCATGATACCGGAAATTCTGGGAGTGTAATTAGGCGCATCCGGTTCAAACTCCCGGCTGCGTAAGGACTGCTCAAAGGTAAGCTGCTTGTCCATTCCTTCATAAATCGTGTCTGTCTGATCCCCATTGGTGACAATGGTCTTGTTTCCAAGGACTCTGACCGGTGCATAAATGATCAGACTGGGATCTTCCAGCTTGGACGGATCATATGCCTGGGTTCTGATCCCCTCTCCTTCTTCCACAAAAATACGGTTCCGGCTGTTTGTGCTCCTTCCCATAATAAAGTAAGCAGTAACCGCCTTTTTCCCATCTGCCGATCTGCCGATCACGATCCCTCTTCCTGGATAAGCATTTTCGTTAAGCTCCTGTGCAAGTGACAACATGATATTTTCCTCCCTTATATGACATAAAACTATCTTAAAGAAACCTATGTTTATTTTCAAGTGGTTTTACTTGTTTTTTCTGAATAAAGGTGTATGATATATATAATTTTGGCTCAGAAAGGATTTTATTATGAGTAAATATGAAATGGATCTCTGCGAGGGTTCTCTTTGGAAAAAGACTATGCTTTTCAGCGTCCCTCTGATGTTTACCAATATCCTGCAGGTTTTATTCAATATGTCTGATGTGGCTGTTGTAGGAAAATTTGCAGGCCCTGTTGCCCTTGGCGCCGTAGGCTCCACCAGCATCCTGGTTACGCTCTTTACCGGTATCCTGATCGGACTTTCCGGCGGTGTCAACGCTTTAACAGCCCTGTATATCGGTTCCAAGAACGAAAAGGATCTTCAGGAAAATGTACATACTGCCGCCCTGCTTTGCTTTGCAGCAGGCATTTTGCTCATGCTCTTTGGCATTCTTTTTGCCAGACCCATCCTTACCCTTATGCACACCAAGGATGTGCTGATTGACGGCGCCTGCCTGTACCTCCGGATCTACCTTTTGGGAATGCCGGCCCTTGCCATGTACAACTTTGGAAATGCAGTGCTGGGAGCTGCGGGAGATACCAAGCGCCCTCTTTATTATCTGTTTTTTGCCGGTATTTTAAATGTGCTGTTAAATTTATTTTTCGTGATCGTGTGCAAAATGGGAGTGGCAGGCGTTGCCCTTGCCAGCATCCTTTCCCAGTATCTTTCCGCCTTTCTTCTTCTGCGCTTACTGCTTCAGAGTAAGGAGGACTTTGGTCTTCGCCCATCCTGCCTGAGGATCAGCCGCGACAAGCTGAAAAGGCTTTTACAGATCGGTATTCCCTCTGCTTTCCAGAATGCCATCTTTGCCATTGCCAATCTTTTTGTACAGACCAGTGTAAATTCCTTCGATCATGTCATGGTGGAGGGAAACTCTGCTGCGATCAACGCCGATCCTTTGGTTTATGATATGATGGCCGGCATTTATACCGGCTGTACCAGCTTTATGGCCCAGAACCTGGGCGCTGGCAAAAGAGACCGCGTTATGAAAAGCTATAAGATCTGCCTGCTCTATTCCTTTCTACTGGGACTGGTTCTGGGCGTAGGGCTTTATGCGCTTAAAACACCCTTTTTATCCCTGTTTACCAGTGATGCTGCCGTCATCACCGCAGGCTATAAAAGACTGTCCGTTATGGCCCTCAGCTACTGTCTTTCAGCCTTTATGGACTGCACCATTGCCGCTTCCAGAGGAATGGGCAAGACCTTTGTTCCTACCATCATCGTGATTCTTGGCTCCTGCGGTTTCCGGATCCTGTGGATTTACACCGTATTTGCCCACTTTAGGACGATCGAATCCCTTTACCTGTTATATGCCTTTTCCTGGTCTATTACCGCCATTGCAGAAATGATCTACTTCTTTAAGCTGTTTCATTCCACCAACACGGCAAAGGCCTGATCCATATTCTAAACTTCGGTTTATTATAAAACAAAAAAAGAAATGTGGAAACACATTTCTGTGAAAGCACATTTCTCTTTTCAAATGGATGGAGGTGGATTCGAACCACCGAAGCAATTTGCAGCAGATTTACAGTCTGTCCCCTTTGGCCACTCGGGAATCCATCCATGCCCGGAACAATCACTTGCTCCGACACTATACATTTATATCATAGGACTATCCAAAAAGCAAGGAGTTTCTGGCTTCCTTTCTTTCATAGTGTAAAATAATGGCAGAGGTCTTTGGAAGCGTCAGCGTGATCTTGCCGCCTACCACCGGGTATTCGCACTCTGTCACATCATATCCGCTTTCCGTGGTGAACATCAGCCTCTTCACTACGCTTTCCTTGGGGATCCCCAGGTGCCAGATGGAAACCTCTCTTGTGATCTCATGGTCATTGTTGTTTACCATCACGACTGTCACCGCCCTACGGTTAAACCTTCCATACCCCAGAACATTGTAATCCCCTTCAATATACTTCAAAGATCCCGTAAGGATCTCCTCATGCTCCTTATGGATCCGGATCATTTCCTTGTGGAAACGGATCAGCTCCTGATCCTCATGACCCCAGGGATAGGTTCTTCTGTTATCGGGGTCTGTAAATCCGCATACTCCGGCCTCATCTCCATAATAAATGGTAGGCGCACCCGGCCATGTCATCTGGATCAGCACCGCCTCCCGCATTACGGCTTTGTTTACTCCCTGGTTTGCCGCTTCTGCACCTAAGGTATTGACCCTTCCCACCTTCTTGTTTGTCCTTGTCAGGAAACGGGAATGATCGTGGTTGGAAAGCTCATTCATTGCAATCTGCAAAGAAGGCGCTGTAAAGCTTGCCATATGGTGACGCATTGCTCCCATAAAACTGTCTGCATTTCCGAAGAGATCGCCTCTGTAATCATCGCTGTGCTTCTGCATTCCGGTCAAAAACCAGGTCACCGGCTCCATAAATGCATCATAGTTCATGACCGTATCCCATTCCTTACCATTCAGCCAGTCTATGGGATTTCCATAATGTTCTGCCAGAACAATGGCATCGGGGTTGGCGCTGCGCACAGCCTTTCGGAATTCCTTCCAGAAATAATGGTTAAACTCGGGACTGTGTCCAAGATCTGCCGCAACATCCAGTCTCCATCCATCCACATTATAGGGGGGAGACACCCACTTTGCTGCAATCTTCATCACATAATCAAAAAGCTCCCTGGACTTTTCATAATTCAGCTTGGGCAGCGTATCATGTCCCCACCAGCCGTCATAACTGGTATTGTACGGCCAGGCATTTTCATTGTAAAACTGAAAATAATCATGATAAGGACTTTCCTTACAGATAAAGGCTCCTTTTTCATAGCCCTCCGCATTTTCGTAGATCCTCTCTCTGTCCATCCATTTGTTAAAGGAGCCGCAATGATTGAACACGCCATCCAGGATCACTTTAATTCCGCGCTTATGAGCCTCCCCGACCACTTTTGCAAACAACTCGTTGCTGGCCTCAAGGTTTGCCTTGTTCGTTACCCTGTCAATATAACGGCTGGCAAAATGGTTCTCCTGCTGATCCGGTCTTAGCAGCTCGCCATTGTCACTGACGATCTTTCCCACATGGGGATCAATATAATCATAGTCCTGAATATCATACTTGTGATTGGAGGGAGAAACAAACAGCGGGTTGAAATAAATAGCATCGATCCCCAGATCCTGCAGATAATCCATTTTATCCAAAACTCCCTGCAGGTCTCCTCCGTAAAACTCACGGACGCCCATCACCGCCGGATATTTCGACCAGTCCTCTACATGCACGGTCTTATCGTTTATATACTGGTATTCCGAAGAGAGAACATCATTGGTAGGATCCCCATTATAAAAGCGGTCTACATAGATCTGATACATGACCGCGCCCTTTGCCCATTTTGGCGTCTTAAATCCGGGGATCACGCGAAAGGCATATTCCGGCAGGACTTCCTTTGCAACCCCTCTGGAATCATAAATACAGGTGATCCTGCCTACCTGCACTTCAAAATGATAGGAAAAAACCTCATTTTCAATTTCCGTTTCACAGCAAAAATAGTCAAAGTCCTCATCCTTGCTTTCCTTGCTCATCAAAAGCTTCAAGCCGTCATGCACCATAAAGACACGGTCCACGTTATTAAGGGCCGAGCGAAAGCGTATGGTGATCTGTGAGTAGGGATTGGGCTCAGAGGGGCTCAGATAATCTTCTGTTGTGTCGCTGAACAGGGCTTTCCGGTTAAAAACAGGACGCATCCCTGCAATATACCGCCTGTCCTGTTCCGTTTTTAATATACGATCAATATCCATAACAGATATGCTCCATTTCCATTTTTTTGCAAAGCCATGTATATTTTATACTATACAAAAATCGAATTCAATATACTTTTCCCCGTAAACGGTAAAAAGAACAGTAAACGAATTACTGTTCTTTTTAGAGAAGGTATTTCTTTCTTATGGGGTATAGCAAAAAACTATATAATGTATTGGGGGGGTTACAAGTAGTATAATAGCATATGCCTACTTTTGCGTAAATACTCACGATTCACAAATATTACAATTATGCAGGATCGTTTTTGTGCATTTTATACAATTACACAGTATCTGCTGATCCATCCTTTTTTTGCTGCTCTTCTGTAAACAGCGCTTCAAACTCATCTCTTCCAATCTTTTCCTTTTCCAGGAGCAGCTTTGCACAGCCATGAAGCACATCCATATGCTCCAGTATGATCTTTTTTGCTTTGTCATAGCAGTCATCAATGATGGACTTCACTTCTCTATCAATCTCACCTGAAATCAGCTCGCTGTGGCTCTTGGCATGTGCCAGATCTCTTCCGATGAATACCTCGTCATCATCGCTGTTGTAATTGATCACGCCGATATTTTCGGACATGCCGTACTTGGTGACCATATCCCTTGCAGCCTTTGTCGCCTTTTTAATATCGCTGGATGCGCCGGTGGTAATATCACCAAAAATGATTTCCTCAGCAATTCTTCCTCCCAGGGAAACCATAATATCCTCCAAAAGTTTTCCCTTTGTGATGAACATTTCATCATTTTCGGGAAGCGGCATGGTATATCCTGCTGCCCCGAGACCTGTGGGAATGATGGAAACCGTATAAACAGGCCCCACATCCGGCAGCACATGGAACAGGATCGCATGTCCTGCCTCATGATACGCTGTGATCTTCTTTTCCTTCTCGCTGATGATACGGCTTTTCTTTTCTGCGCCGATTCCAACCTTGATAAATGCCTTTTTAATATCTTCCTGTATAATATAGGTTCTGTTCTGCTTTGCTGCTACAATGGAAGCTTCATTCAGAAGGTTTTCCAGATCTGCGCCGGTAAAGCCTGCTGTTGTCTGGGCGATCTGCTTCAGATCCACATCCTCCGCAAGGGGCTTGTTTTTGGCATGTACCTTCAGAATGTCCTCTCTTCCCCCTACATCCGGCCTATTGACGCTGATCTTACGGTCAAACCGTCCCGGACGGAGAATAGCGGGATCCAGTATATCCACGCGGTTGGTAGCCGCCATCACAATGATTCCTTCATTCACTCCAAATCCGTCCATCTCTACCAGAAGCTGATTTAAGGTCTGTTCCCTTTCATCATGGCCGCCGCCCATACCGGTTCCTCTCCGCCTTGCCACGGCGTCGATCTCATCGATAAAAACGATACAGGGAGAATGTCTTTTTGCTTCTTCAAACAGATCCCTGACTCTGGAGGCTCCTACACCTACAAACATTTCCACAAAATCAGAACCGGAAATACTGAAGAACGGTACGCCCGCTTCCCCGGCAATGGCCTTTGCAAGCAGGGTTTTACCGGTACCCGGCGCACCCTCTAAAAGAACCCCTTTGGGAATTCTGGCGCCTACCCTGGTATACTTTGACGGATCCTTCAGGAAATCAACGATTTCCTCCAGTTCTTCCTTTTCTTCCTTAAGTCCCGCCACATCCTTAAGCGTGACCTTTCCATCTCCCAGCGAAAGCTTGGCGCGGCTCTTTCCAAAATTCATCATTTTGCTGTTGCCGCCGGCATTCTGGCTGTTCATCATGACAAAGAAAAATACCATGACTACCACGGCCAGAAGAACAGGGAACACACTGGTCAAAAACCAGCTCTCTTCTTCCACCTTCTTTACTTCCGGGTCAATGCCGTAATCCATCAGCAGCCCTTCGATCTCAGAAACATCTGTTACATAAAGGGTTTTAATGGATTTATCCTTAAAAACAAAATCCACCTCGCCGGTAGGAGTCTCCCGGCTGGGAGTGATCGTTGCATACAGGACATTTTCTTCTTTAAGATCCTGTAAAAGCTCACCTCTTGTATACTCTACCTGATTATTGTCTGTTAAGCTGGGAATGATCAAAAGACCTAACAGCAGCAGGACCAGGATAAAATACACATTATAACTGCGATTTTTTTTATTCAATTCCTATTTCCCATGCCTTTCTTATTTCTTGCACGATGCTTTCTTATCTATTCAAACTCTACAATGCCAATGTAGGGCAGATTTCTGTATCTCTGGTCATAATCAAGGCCATAGCCTACCACGAATTCATCGGGTATCTCAAACCCGGTATAGTCCACCTTTACATCCATCACTCTGCGGTCCGGTTTGTCAAGCAGTGTGCAGAGCTTAAGGCTTGCCGGTCCTCTGTCCTTTAACATCTCAAGCAGATAGCTTAACGTACGGCCGGAATCCACAATGTCCTCAATGACGATAACGTCCTTTCCCTTTAAGGGCTCATCCAGATCCTTAACGATCTTAACCACTCCACTGGATTTTGTTTCGCTTCCGTAGCTGGAAACAGACATAAAGTCCAGGGAAACCGGAACGGTAATACGTTTTGCAAGCTCACACATAAAAAAGCTTCCACCCTTTAAAACGCATACCAGATGAACCTGCTTTCCTGCATAATCCTTACTGATCTGTTCTCCAATCTGCTGTATTTTTGCGTCAACCTCCTGCTCAGAAAGTAACACTCTGATCTTTTCTGCCATGATAATGACTCCTTTCGCATGTATCTATTCTTCTGCCCCGGCCACTTTGACCTGCAGAACTCTTTTGGTGTTTTCCCTCACCTTATAGTATTCACTGATCCGTCTTCCCAAAACCCAGATAATATGGGATTTTTCCGCCAGAAGAAACAGATTGTCTCTTTCTTTTGCCGGAATTTTCTCGTTCACAAAGTAATCCTGTATGGATTTATGATTCAGTGCCTTGTTTACCGTCAGATAATCCCCCTGCTGCCTGGTCCGAAAGACTACAGTCGAGGCTATTTTATCATAATCAAACCATTTCGTATATGTTTTTTCTGGAATATTTTGAGAATTATCTCTGGAAAACACCGTAAATTCCACTGTTCCAACCCCCGGCAGATAAACTGTCCCGGGGATGGAAACCGGATATTCCTTTTTCCCCTTTTCCCCTTCAAAGCACTGCTTTGGCCCTTTGTCATCCTTTTGTAGCATACCCACATCATAACTTTTATAAACGGTGATCCCATAGGGCAGATCCAGCCTTCCGTTTTTCTTTCCCTCAAAAAGCCTGCGGATGCTTTCCACATGGGCGGAGGTTATGTTTTTTTGAGAACCATGGATCTGTGAAAGAAGCGAAAGCAATATCCGTCCCTTCAGATAGGGATCCTGTTTTAAAAACAGGGGGAGCTGAACGCAGATCCTGTCCTTTGCCTGCTCCCTGACGCACTCTGAAAGCGCCTCCCTGGTTTTCCTTTCCACAAATTCATTTGCCAGAAACAGCTCCTGTGCCGCACGGTTCATATTCCCCACCGCTCCCTGGCAGATCTGCTGCTGCGCATAGGGCAGAATGTGATGCCGGATCCGGTTTCTGGTATAGACATCCTCACTGTTTGTACTGTCCTCGCAATAAGAAAGTCCTTTTTGGGTAAGCCATGCTTCGATCTCCTGCCTGGAAACACATAAAAGGGGTCTGATGACCCTTCCGTTTACCGGTCGGATGCCGCTCATCCCCCTAAGTCCCGTTCCCCGGAATAAATGAAACAGCATGGTCTCCGCCCGGTCGTTGCTGTTATGGGCCACTGCAATTTTGCCGGTATCTTTTCCAAGCGCTTTTTCAAAGGCCTGGTATCTTACTCTTCTTCCTTCTTCCTCAACGGAAAGGCCTGAGCTCTTAGAAAGCGCCGGAACATCCGCCCTTTCCAGATAAAAGGAAAGCTTATTTTCCCTGCATAGCTGCTCCACAAAGGCGGCGTCCCTGCCGGCCTCTTTGCGGATCCCATGATCTACATGGACAACTCTGATCTGAAAGGGCATCTTTTTTTGGATTTCAAGCAGCACAAAAAGGAGGCAGACAGAATCTGCGCCTCCTGAAACTCCTGCGATGACCACATCATTTTCCTGTATCATCTCATATTCTTTTATATAATCCATTATTTTCCCGATCATATCTTTAATATAACGGAAACCTGCAAAAAAAGAAAGCATCAGTCCCCTTTTTTCCAAATTCCTGTTACCAGCACCGTCATGTCATCCCGGATATGCCCCTTGCATTGCCTGATACAGAAATTTAAAATGGCGCCTGCCATTTCTCCCGGATTTTCCAGATCACATTCCCCGATCAGTTCGGAAAGCATGTCCTCCCCGATCCCCTGTGACAGGGCGTCCAGAATTCCATCAGAGATCATGACAATATAATCCCCATCCTCAAGGCACCGGCCTACGGCCTCCACATCCGGCTTTTGAAAAATGCCAAGGGGCAGATTTCCTGATGAGATCCGGTCTACCAGATGCCCTCTTTTGATATAGGAACAGGCGCTTCCCACCTTTACAAACCGGCATTCTCCGCTGTACAGATCCATGCTGCAAAGATCCAGGGTAGACATATTTGCATTTTCCTCCCCGGTAAGCAAAAGGCTGTTGATCATCTGAATAGCCATTTCCAGCTGAAATCCCGCTTCCAGAAATTTCTGCATCAGCTCTACCACCATGGTACTGTCCCTGCAGGCTTTTTCGCCGGATCCCATACCATCAGAGAGAAGGGCTGTCAGATTTCCGGTATCCCTTTCAAAAAAAGTGTAATTGTCCCCGGATATCTTTTCCGTTTCCTTTGTAGCCTTTGCCACTCCTGTCAGCACATGGTATCTGGCTTCCTCCACATAATAAAAGGTCTGCCAGCTGTCTCCCAGAAAAAAGGCATTGTTCTGCGCACTGACCAGGGGAAAGCCTAAAAGCACAGAAAGCAGATCCCCGATCTCTTCTGTTGAAAGGTTCGCTGTTTTTCCGTTTTTCATGGTAAGGGAAACCTCCATACGGCCGGTTTCATTTTCGATCATATAAAGATTTTTTACCTGAATATCTACTTCCCGGAAGGCATGTGTGATCTGCCGGAAGCGTCTTTCGCCAATGGGAATGCACCGTCTTTCCTCCTTGGCAAGATTGTTCATGATCTGTGCCATTTCCTTCAGATTTTCGGCCATCAGCTCTCTGTTTTCACAGAGCCTTTTCTGCCAGATCATATCTTTTCTGTCCTTTGTCTGCGTCTTTTCTATGTGATCCGGGAGTATTTCTGTTTCCTGAAAGCTTTCTGCCAGTTCCCTGATGGTATCTGCATAAGTGATCAGCTTTCTTTTTCCATATTCCGGTAAAATGCTGCCAAATTCCTCTTTTGGGTCCATTGTCTGTTTTTTCAAATTTTTCACCCTCTCCTCTATCCCTTTCCTAACGGTCTCTTGTAAAGGGATATTATACAAAAGTAAGGCGGAAGGATTTGTCAAAATCAGGCGATGAAAGCCCATAATTTTTCGTCAAAAAAAGAGCCCCGCAGCTGCGAAGCTCTTACATTACTTTTCATCCTTAAATAAAATCTCTCCTTCATACACAAGTCCAAGCTTATCTCTTGCCACTTCTTCAATATATTTCTTGGTCTGCGTGTATTTTTCGTACTCTTCGATTTCCTTGGCTCTTTCCTCTTCTGCTTCGATCTGCTCCTGCAGAGCCAGCTCCTTCTGCTGATAAACCTCCAGCTTCTGCTGGAGCTTAAATCCGCTGAAGGTTACCACTACAAGCAGCATCACAACGGCAATGGAAACAAGAAACATGCCAAATCGATTTTGTCGTCTTTTACGATATGCGGCTTTTCTTGCCATGGCTGTCTCTCACTTCCTTTCTCCGATTTTCTTTTTGTTTACATAATGTTATTTTAAGTATTTTTTGTCTTTGCGTCAACTGGTTTTTTGTATATTTTCCAATCTTTGCTCCCTTAGAAAGCGCTGCTTTAAACAGCTTTTTTCCTTTCCGGGAAAGAAAGACCACAGGTCTGAAGAGAAACGCAAAAACACTGCAAAGAATACGGATCAGGCCCCGCAGGATTTTTTCTGTAAATTTCATCAGAAAGGGACTGATCGTCTTCTTATAAAGGAGCATTCCCATGGCTGCCCCTAATACGGCAAACCACCTCAATATTCCGTTATTTTCATCATATAACAGATAAAAAACCCCAATCGCACAGCCGATCCAGAAAAAAAGATCCTCCAGTGAGATCAAAAACAGGCTGTGCCTGTATAACCGTCTTACCACCAAAAATCCGTCATAAATCAGCGTAATGACAATCCCGGCAAGAAAGGAATGATAAAAAAAGGTCACTTCATGGACAATGTTCTGGCTCATAGGCATTTACTTGAACAGTCTGGTAAGCAGAGATTCCCCTTTAGCGCTCAAAGTCTGCTGCTCGGAATAGGTAAAGCTGTCAAGCTTTCCGTCTATGTCTACCTCTCCCTTATCAAGCGTCAGTCTGTTTACATGAAGTTCACTTCCCTTGATCATCAGCATGCCCTGTTCTGTCTCCAGTATGATCTCTTTTTCATCAAAGGATAACACGTCACAGATGCCTGTAAGATTACATGTCCTTCTGCCATTTAAAATCAGTTTATGGGGACGCTTTGTTACCCCTGTCAGCTCTTCCATCCTTATTCTCCCGTTTTCCTTTATAGAGAATTATATTAGGAAGCCTGCTGTGATATTCTATAAATAGCGAAATAGTTCCTTGGCCTCTTCCTTTCGGATCGTCTCCTGGACGCTCAATACCTCTACCTTTACCTCTTTGTTTCCAAATCCAATGGTTATAATATCGCCGGCCTTTACCTCCGCAGATGCCTTTGCCGGCTTCCCGTTCACGCTGACCCTGCCTGCATCACATGCCTCATTTGCCACTGTCCTGCGCTTGATCAGCCGTGAAACCTTTAAATATTTATCTAATCTCATATGCTTTCCTTTCTTCCCCTTCAGGTATCAAAAAAGGACCTGCCAAAGCAGGTCCTTAAATGCAACTTAGTTATGCGTTGATCATATCCTTTAAAGCCTTACCAGCCTTAAACTTAGGTGCCTTGGAAGCTGCGATCTTCATAACAGCGCCGCTCTGAGGATTTCTTCCCTCTCTGGCAGCTCTCTTGGATACTTCAAAAGTACCAAATCCAACTAACTGAACCTTTCCATCCTTCTTTAATTCAGCAGAAACAACATCTGTGAAAGCCTTTAATGCCTTCTCTGCATCTTTTTTGGATAATCCAGCCTGATCAGCCATAGCTGCAACTAATTCTGTCTTGTTCATTTTGAACTCCTCCTCTTTTATATTGAGTGTTTTTTTCCTAGATGTCTCTTTTGAAACGCCTATATCTATATATATCTTTTTTGCCTATATTTGTCAAGGTGATTTTAGCTTTTTCTTTACTTTTTATGCGGTTTTACGGGGTTTCTGGCCACTTTACTTTTTGTTAAGTATTAGAATTCCCGCTATTGTTCGTTTTATTATCGTCAATACTGTTTCCGCTGATACTGTTCCCGCTGACCGTATCTGCCCAGGCAGAAGGAGAGGGGCTTGGCGAAAGAGTATTTCCGCTGATGCTGTTCCCGCTGACACTGCTTCCGTTTTGAGGTTCCAGATCCGGGAAGGAATAAGTCACATCCCTATTATCATCTGCAATCTCTATATCATGGCTTCTTGTCACATAGCCTTCCTTGCGGAGTGTGATCGTATGGCTTCCGGCTGTCTTTGTGTAGGTAACGGGAGCCAGTCCCATGTACAGGTTGTCCTGATATACCTCTACATCCTCCGGTGCCGCAATGGTAAGCGTAGCGCCGTTTTCCGACTGTGTACTGATGCTGTTTTCCGAAACGGTTGTCTTTTTGCTTAGATCCAGCGTAACCGTTGTCTTTTCTGTTTCAACCTTAAAGTACTCTGTAATGCTGTCATATCCATCTGCTTCCGCAGACAGCTGGTGAAGTCCTGCTGAAAGCCTAAGCGGATAAGTGGTTTCTACGGATGTGCCGTCCACTGCAACCTTGGCAGAGCTTGGCGTCACGTCTAAAATAACCACTCCCTTTTCCAGAGGCGGAATTTCAACATCAGAAAGATCAAGAATTGTTTCCTGATTTCTCCTTATGGTGACCTCTCTGCTTTCCTCCAGCTTGTCCCCGGTCAGTCTTACCGTATAGGTTCCTTCCGGTACCGTAAGAAGCATGTCCGGTGCGATCTGGCAGATTGTTGTCTGGCCAACCTCAATCCAGCCTCCCAAAAAAGCGTCTTCCCCTGTCAGATCCAGATACCCGTGGCCTTTATCAACCGTAATGCTCATGATACTGTGGCCCTTTCCCTGAAAGGTAAGCACATCCTGATTGATCACTTCATCCACACCGATCTGCCTGCCCTCTGAAAAGACCTGCATCCCCGGATTCATATCATAGCTTTCTTCTCCGATGGTCACTGTGCCGTTTCCGGCGCTCAGATTATATTTGGTGACCCCGCTGTAGGTAAAGGCATCTGCAGACAGCATCACCTGTCCCAGCCTGTTCAGTTCACTGTTATAGGTGATCTCAACCACATCACCTGCCTTAAGCTGTGAGATCGTCAGGGGACTTCCATACTGATCTCCAACTAAGGTGCCCCCTGTATAACCAAGCGTCCTGCTCTCGTTCCGGTCAAACAGGAAAAAGTTAACCTCCTGATTTCCGTCATCCACAAACTGAACCACTCCAGTTGCCTGTGAAGTGTAAATATCTACCGGCTCCTGCTCTTCCCCATTTTGATAAGCGCTTTCAAAGGTTGCCTCCTGGGCAAGCCCTACGCTTCCACAGCCGGAAAGCATCAGGCAGACCGCAGTAAGAACCGGCGCTATTTTTCCTTGTACTCCTCTTTTATCCTTCTTCATGATCAATACCCTTATTTTCTGATCAACAATGTATCAGTCTTAGTATACCACGCAATCGCAAGCTTGAAAAGGACTAGGAAAGATCATAATTTTCCTGAAAGCTTCTTAAAAAAAGCTGTTTATCCTCTTCCTGCCTGGCCACTCTTGCAAGTTTTTCCATATTTTTCCCGGGAATCCATGCCTTGCCCGTATTATAATAAAAATTAACGATCTTCCAGAACTTCTCCGGATATGCCAGACGGTAATATAACTGTCTGCAGTCCTGCTGTGTAAGCGGTCGTACCTCCTGGTAAGCCTTCACCAGTTCAAATCCGATATTCTGCGCATATCCGCTTTTTTCCAGCAGCTTCCTCATAAACAGATAAAGATCCCGGACCGGACTGTCATAAATACACTTTTCAAAGTTAAGGATATGCATGCGGCCATTTGCCACTATGATATTGTGATACTGATAATCTCCATGACAGATATAATATTCCGTTTCCCTGATCTGGTTTTTCTTTAATTCCTCTGTTACCTGCTTTGCCTGATCATAAAAATAATCATAACAGCCAAAAAGGGCAAGCTCAAAGTCGCTTTTCTGACCTCTTTCCTTTAGAAACTTCCTCACCCTTCCCAGCTCTCTGTTATGCTTTTCAAATTCAAAAAGGGTCTGCTGGGGGCGCACATACTCCGGCAGGGCCTCCTCCCATTTGGAGGCAATATGAAGTCTTGCCAGCACGTTTACTGCCCGTCTGCATTCCTCCATGTCCCTGACATCGCATTCCCTGCCCTCCACATAGGTTTTTAATATGTAAGCACTGCCCTCCTGATCCTGTACAAGAAGCTCCTGGTCCTTGGTTTTTACGATCTTTTCTGCCTGCTCAAACCCCTTTTCCTGAAGTCTTTCCAGCAGCATATCCTGAAATCCCACCTTCTCCCTGCGTCCGGTATATTCCTTCAGGATAAAGATCCCCTGCTTTGCCTCACAGCAAAGAGCGCCCCGCCCCTTCCAGGTGCGAAGCACTTCTATATCATAATTGTCCAAAAGACCAATATTTCTGTCATTCACAGCAGTTACCCCCAAATGTGTCATACCCTATCTTATGAGTAACTGCTATAAAGTATTACCAAAGCTTTTCGCCCTTTGAAGAAGCGTTTCTTTCTGATTTAGGGCAGGATCCTCTATGACCAGATCCAGAAGGCAGGAAAGAACCTCTCCTACTTCCTTTCCCGGCTGCATGCCGTTTTCCCGGATCAGGTCGCTGCCGGAAACAGCAAGCTCCTTCAGGCTGACGCACTGCTTTTTCCTGAGAATGTCTTCATACAGCTTCTGAACCGTTTCAAGGTGCTCTTCCTTTTCTTTTTTCAGATATTCGCTTTGGGCCTCAATATCTGCTCTTTTTACCTGAAGCAGAAGCGGAAAGATCTCTTCTCCTATTTCCAGGATACTGCGTCTTACTGCTTTTGAGGTTTCTCCTATATAATGATCGTGATATCTTACCAGCCTTGTAACCGTAAAGATAGTCTGATTATCAAGCTTCAGCCTTTTGAGGATCTTTCTGGTCATTTCCTCTGACACCAGCGGGTGCCCGTGAAAATGATCGATCCCTTCCTGGTCTGTTGTTTTCGTTACAGGCTTTCCAATATCATGAAACAGCATGGCAAGGCGAAGACATTTATCCGGTTCCACCGCTTCCATTGCCCGGATGCTGTGTTCTCCAACTGTATAGCAGTGATGGGGATTGTTCTGCGCTGTCTCCATACAACTGTCAAATTCCGGAAGGATGATCTTCGTAATCCCAAGCTCATAAGCCGACCGGATCCTTCCCGGATAGGGAGCGCATAAAAGCTTGAGTAACTCCACCTGGATCCTCTCTGCACTGATCTTTTTAAGATTTTCTGCAAGATGAGTGATGGCCGTTTCCGTCGCCGCCTCAATTTCGTAGCCAAGCTGTGCAGAAAATCTCACCGCACGCATCATCCTCAGGGCGTCCTCCCTGAAGCGTTCCTCCGGATCACCTACGCAGCGGATGATCCTGTTTTCCATATCCTTTCTTCCGTCAAAAATATCAATGAGGCCTGTTTTGCCATTGTACGCCATGGCATTCATGGTAAAATCCCTGCGCTTTAGATCTTCCTTCAAATCAGGGGTAAAGGTTACTTCCCTGGGATGTCTGCCATCCTCATATACCCCATCAATCCGATAAGTTGTAACCTCATACCCATCCTTATCAAGCATGACCGTTACGGTTCCATGCCGGATCCCTGTATCTACCGTACGGGGAAACAGCTCTTTTATCTGATAAGGAGAAGCTGAGGTTGTGATATCCCAATCGTCAGGTTCTCTTCCTAAAACAGAATCACGGACACAGCCTCCTACGGCATATGCCTCGAAGCCTGCCTCCGTGATAGTCTCTATGATATATTTTACCTTTTCAGGCAGCTTTATCATTCACATATCTCCAATAAATTCTGATTACTGCAGCACAAGGCGGCAGGTCTGTCTTGCAATGGCAAGCTCTTCATTGGTGGGAACCACCATGGTAACTACCTTGTCCCCTTCCTTTGAAAGAATGACTTCTTCGCCTCTGAGCTTGTTTCTCTCAGGATCAATGCTTGTCCCCAGAAAACCGATATATTTTCCTACAAGTTCTCTGACTCTGGCATTATTCTCCCCGGCTCCCGCAGTAAATGCGATCACATCCACACCGTTCATTGCTGCTGCATAGGCGCCAATGTATTTTCCGACTCTGTACGCATAGGTTTCCAAAGCGTCCGCCGCATTCTGGTTTCCTTCCTCTTCCGCCTTGGCAAGATCCCTGAAATCACTGGATAATCCATCGGATAATCCCAGAACACCTGACTTTTTATTGCAGATATCAATTACATCCTGTGCTCCGACCCCTTCCTTTTCCATTAAGAAAGGAATAATGGCCGGATCCAGATCTCCGCTTCTGGTTCCCATGATCAAACCTTCAAGGGGAGTAAGTCCCATGGAGGTATCTACGCTTTTTCCCTTGGAAACCGCACATACGCTGGCTCCGTTTCCCAGGTGGCAGACGATGATCTTAAGCTCTTCCCGCTTTTTACCCAGGATCTGAGCTGCTCTCTCCGATACAAAATCATGGCTGGTTCCGTGGAAGCCATATCTTCTTACCTTATATTTTTCATAATATTCATATGGCAGCCCATATAAGTAAGCTTTTCTTGGCATGGTTTGATGAAAGGCCGTATCAAATACGCCTACCATCGGCACTTCAGGCAGGATTTCCCTGCAGGATCTGATCCCGATCAGGTTTGCAGGATTATGAAGAGGCGCCAGATCATTGCACTCTTCAATGGCTGAAATCACTTCTTCTGTCAATACCACAGAGCCTGCAAATTTTTCGCCTCCGTGTACGATCCTGTGTCCGACAGCGCCGATCTCCTTAAGGGAAGAAAGCACTCCTACCTGTGGATCCGTCAATTTTTCGATCACATATTTGACAGCCTTCGTATGATCCTCCATGGGAACAAGCTGGGTCTGTTTTTCTCCCCCTGCCTTTTGGTGGGTAATGGCGCTTCCGTCAATGCCGATACGCTCGCAAAGCCCCTTTGCCAGTACCTGCTCCTTTTCACTGTCGATCAACTGATATTTTAAAGAAGAACTGCCACAATTAATCACAAGCACATTCATAGCTTTTATATCCTTTCCCCGTCTGGTTTTTAGTATGCGCGTCCCCAGTAAACCATTTTCTTGGCCGGTTTTCCGCAGTACACACATTTATCCGACAGGCATTCCTGATGGAACGGCATGCACCTGCTGGTAACTGCCATATTTTCCTTGATGGCTTCCTCGCATGCTCTGTCGCCACACCACATAGCTTTTACAAATCCGGACTTTTCTGCAAAGATCTTTTCAAATTCTTCTCTGGTGGTTGCCGTATAGGTATGAGCTTCCAGATGCTTCTTTGCCTTTTCCAGCATATCTGCCTGAATGGTAACCAAAAGCTCCGCTACCTTTTCTTCGATCTGATCTAACGCTACTTCAATCTTTTCTCCGTTATCACGGCGGCAGATCACACATTTACCAGCTTCTATATCCTTCGGTCCGATCTCAATTCTCATGGGAATTCCACGCATTTCCTGCTCGGAAAACTTCCAGCCGGGGCTCTTATCCGTATCGTCTACTTTTACGCGGAAGCCGGAAAGTCTGTCACGGAGCTCATAAGCTTTTTCCAGGACACCTTCCTTTTTCTGCTGGATAGGAATGATCATCACCTGTGTGGGTGCGATCTTAGGAGGAAGCACCAGACCGGAATCATCACCGTGTACCATAATGATCGCTCCGATAATTCTGGTAGACATTCCCCAGGAAGTCTGATGAACATATTTCAGCTGGTTATCCTTATCGGTATACTGAATGCCGAAAGCTCTTGCAAATCCATCCCCGAAATTGTGGCTGGTTCCTGACTGCAGCGCTTTTCCGTCATGCATTAGCGCTTCGATGGTATAGGTTGCTTCCGCACCTGCAAACTTTTCTTTTTCTGTCTTACGTCCTTTTACAACCGGGATCGCAAGCACCTCTTCACAGAAATCTGCATACACATTCAGCATCTGTTCTGTTCTGTCCTGTGCTTCCTGTGCCGTGGCATGGGCCGTATGGCCTTCCTGCCACAAAAATTCTCTGGAACGCAGGAAAGGTCTTGTTTCCTTTTCCCATCTTACAACGCTGCACCACTGATTATATACCTTAGGAAGATCACGGTAAGAATGAATATCCCCCTTATAAAAATCACAGAACAGAGTTTCAGAGGTAGGTCTTACACACATTCTCTCCGGAAGGGGATTTAATCCTCCGTGAGTTACCCAGGCAACCTCCGGCGCAAAGCCCTCTACATGATCCTTTTCCTTCTCCAGAAGACTTTCCGGAATGAACATGGGCATATAAACATTTTCCACCCCTGTTGCCTTAAATCTTTCATCAAGCTGTCTTTGAATATTTTCCCAGATAGCATAGCCTGCCGGTTTAATGACCATACAGCCCTTTACGTTGGAATAATCGATCAGCTCTGCCTTTTTTACCACATCCGTATACCACTGTGCAAAATCTTCGCTCATGGATGTGATCGCTTCTACTAATTTCTTGTCTGCCATTTTTCTCCTTTGCGCTTTCTGCGCTTTCCTCCATTTTTGATCGTAAATGAAAAGGGCGGTACGCCGCCTGCCCCTAAGGGACCGGAAACCGGCGGTACCACCCTGATTAATGTCACTGCATTCTCTCTTCTTACCGTTATCGCCGGTGCTACGCTGTATTTTCATACAGAGCTCCAAGGCAGGTTCCATACATTTCCCCTAAAGATCTTTCAGCTCACGGATCTTCTCTCTGAAGGCTTCCTGCATGTACTAATCCTTTTCTTCGCTTTTTAGTATGAGGCATTCATTTATGGTTTGATTTTAGGAAATTCTTTTTGGTTTGTCAAGCCCGTAACAGCCCTTTCCCCCTTTTTTCCGGCCCCTGTGCGCCCCAGCGCCATAAGCAGGAACAAAAAGGGAACGTTCAAAACCTGGGTAAAGCTTACCATGTTATGGATCACATAGCAGAAAATACAAAGGGCGGTTATATAGGCATCTGTATTTTCCCTTCCCTTTTTCATACAATTTACAAAGCTGCTTCCTAAAAAGCCAAAGTAGAAAACCGTTCCCAAAAGCCCGGTATTCACAAGCTGGGTTAAAAGCTCATTATGCGCATTGGTAAGCCTGTCATTTCCAAAGAAATTTCTGAGTTCCCCGGCGATCTCCGGAAGACTGTAGGCAAACACCCCAAAGCAGTCTGGCCCTACTCCGAAAAGCTTCTGCCACAGATTCCTGTACCCAAGCATCTTTCCTGAGATCTTCCAGATCATGCCTCTTCCATTCCCAAAGGAAGCAGACCATGCCGCATTCCCGCTTCCTGCCGTCACAAATACCCCTATAATCAAAAGCACCGCTACTGGTAAAAGCCCCAGAAAAATCTGTAATTTCTTTCGGCTTTTCAGCTCTCCCTCTCCCGCCTTATGAAAAAGGAAAGCGGCTATAAGGAAAGCAGCGCCTACCCCAAAAAGCACTCCCGTTTCCGTGCAAAGACCGCAGAGATTGTCTGTTTCATAAAGATACCCCTCTGGCCTGATCCTTCGCAAAAGACCAATTCCCTGGGAAGCAAATGCCCACAGGGAAACAAGCTCACACCACCTGGCCAGCCATTTTTTATTTTGCAGCGAAACAAAAAGCAAAAGATAAAGCAATGCACCGAAAATCAAAAAGACGCTGCTTGCCCCCTGGCAAAAACCCGCCATAAAGTACAGGAAGGCAACTGCCCCCCACAAAATACATTCCTTTTTTGATTTTGCAAAGAAAAACAGGGAAACGCAGACCGGCGCAAGAACAGAATAATATCCGCAGTACCAGTTAATATTCCCAAGAGTGGAAAGAAATGCAGGATCCCTGATCTCCAGAGGGATCAGGTGAAAGGAAAAGCGATCGCAGATTCCAAGGAAAAAAACTGCGCCTGCAGAAAGCGCCGCAAAACAGTACATCCATTTTCCCGCCTTCCATATTCTGGAAAGCAAAAGGTAAAGACCGCCGAGAACAAGCCAGAACACCGCCCCCATCCTCCATCCTTCCGCTCCCCGGAAAGCCTGCTTTTCATCTACAGAAAAAATGGTTGAAAAAACAATAACCACCATAAACAGCACAAGCAGGATATCCTCCAGGGAAACATTCCCGGCAGATTTGTGCTCTTTTTTTTCTTTTCTGCCCCGAAACATGCACTGTAATGCACAAAATGTTCCTAATATGCCCAGTATTACCAATGCAGCAATACTGACATAAATAAAAAACCTGTATTTTCCCTCACCGATCTCCACATATCCATTCTTCATATAAAAGGGATAAATACCAAATATGATCACAAAATATGCTGCAGCAAACAGTCTGGTTATTTCTTTTACGATCCCTGTTCCTTTTTCCATTTTTTATCCTTGCTTTTTTGTTAAGATGACAAATTATACCGCAAAATGGAAGGAGAAGCAATGTGCCTAAGCCTCATTTTGCTCCAGATATCGAAAAATTTCACAGAGGATCACCAAAGATAAGGGGCCCTTCAAAATCCCCCATAATCCAAAAAGCTTTACTCCTGCAAAAATCGCAAACAAAATGGCAACCGGCCATACTCCTGTTTTCTGCCCGATGAGCTTTGGCTCCAAAATTTCCCTGGTCAGTGCACACAGCCCGTAAAGGAGCAGGATCAAAGCAGCCTTTCCATAACTTCCATATAAGATCTGAACAAAAGCAAGCGGCACTAGCATGATCCCGGTGCCGATAAAGGGAAGCATATCCATAATGCCGGTAAGTATGCCGTAAAAAATGCCGTTTGGAATTCCAAGTCCCCACAGGGAAAGGCTGCACAGCCCACTGATCACAAGTAAAATGAGAAGCTGCGCTTTCATGAAGGTTTTTACATAGTCTACTACCTTCTGCGCAATTACAAGGGCCCCTTTTAATTCCCGTCTGCTTTCTATTGCCTGGAGAATCCTGCTATAATCCTTCAGGATCAGCAGCAGGGATATAACCGTAACGGCCAGAAAGCCTGCTGCGGAAAAGACTCCTTTCATAACGTCAACCGATTTCCCCATAATTGCCGGAAAGATGTTGACCTCCATATTTTGTACTAAAATGTCTACCTGCTCCGACACGAACTCCTCTATTACCCGTTCCTTCAGCCCCAGCTCCAGCTCTACCCTGTGGCAGCAGTCCAGTAATAATACCGTATAATCATCAAAGGATGACGAAAACAAACAGGTCAGCTTTTGTCCCTGGGCCCATAGGAAGGCAGACAGTCCCCACAATAACAGAAGAAGGCCTGCACCGATTATAAGAAAAAGGATCCCCGCCCATATGGATTTTTTCATGTGGATTTTTTTCCTCAGCTTTCCGATCAGGGAATTCAGTCCCCCTGCTGCAAGAAAAGCCAGCAAAAAAGGGGTTAAAATGGGGCTTATATATTTCATGGTAAAATATACCCCTGCGATTGCCAATATTTTTTTTCCGTATCTTTTTGTGTCAGGAGAAAAAGATGTTTTTTCCATAAAAATAACCCATACCTTCTCAGTTTTGCTACTGATAGTATGGGTATTTTCCTGAAAGAAAAAAGCTTATGATATTGTAAACCAAAAATTTACAAGGTAAAAAAAGGAACAAAAACGGGATCCTCCGGCTTTTTCTCAAAGCTCATTTTCTTTCCCGTCACCGGATGATCAAAATCCAGCCGGTAGGCGCACAGCGCAATGCTTTTGCATCCGGCTTTGGCGCTTAAATCCCTGGATGCGTCATTTCCGTATTTATTGTCTCCCAAAAGAGGATAACCGGCATTTGCAAACTGCACTCTGATCTGATGATGTCTTCCGGTAAGAAGCCTGATCCTGACAAGCGAAACCTCCGGCAGCTTTTTCACGCTCTCCCGTCCGTCTCCAAATACCGCAAGTGTACTGAGCTGCTCATATTCAAGCACCGCTTCCTTAGCCCCTTTGAAATCCTCCGGAACAACCATGGACTGATTTGTCCTGCTGTCCTTGTACAGATAATTGCAAAAGCTTCCCCTTTCCTCCTTCATCCTTCCAAGAACGACTGCATAATAATATTTCTGAAGCTTTCCTTCTGTTACAAGACGGCTAAGACCTGCTGCCCCTCTTTTGCTTTTGCCAAAGGCCAGAAGGCCGGATACCGGCTGATCCAGCCTATGCACCAGTCCCAGATAGGGCTCCTTCTCTCCTTTATGCAGGCCCTTCCCGGCCAGGTAATTTTTCAACTCGCTGACCATATCCTGCTGTCCGATCCTTGCCGTCTGGGTTGCTATCCCGGCAGGCTTAAACACTACCATGATGTCCTCATCTTCATACAGAATGTTCTTTTGCATTTCCACTCATCCCGATTTCCATTCCGCAGGCATTCTGTCCCCGGAATTCTTATTCCTGAAATCTACGATAGCACATCATATTTTAAAAGTAAAATTGTTATTTCTCAATTTTGGTTCTTTGCATTTTCACGCAGGATCTGATATAGGTCAGGGTTACAAACAGCCAGAGAAAAGCTACCACTAAAATGGCAAGCATTCCCGTGTTAAAAAACAGATTTCCAAGCATCGTGATCAAAAGCAGAACAGGAATACACTTTCCCAGGGAAGCATAGACCTTATATGCGCTTTGATAAATTATTTCCTTCTCTGCTTCATCACAGCTCTTAAGCCACTGCTCCTGGAATTTGATAGAAGAAGGGTCTCCCTTCTTTTCAGGGTGTATCTTCTGTTCTGTTTTGATATAGCGGACCTGCCACATTCCATCATAGGCAAAGCAAATCAGAAAAAGGATACAGGATATAAGAAATCCCTCCGGTTTCTCTGTGTTTTCAATATACTGCACGGAATATCCGGCTGAAAGGATGATGACGGAAAGAACCTGTGATAACACATTGACGGCCATTCCCTTTCCTCCTGCATTTTCTTCCTCGTATTCAAGCTGATCGCTTTCTTCCTCCCCGGCCTGCAGCATTCTCTTCCCAATAGACCTTAATTTATTCAGCGTTACTTCGCCGCATGCGACTGTCAGGATCAAAATAATAAGAAGCAATGGCAGCATATATTTCTGGATCAGTTCTATCAGCGCCTGCATACAGATCCCAATTCCTTCTCCTATGGAGTCGATCATAACTCTTCCTCCAAAACCGATGACCCCTCCTACAAGCATGGCACAAAACAGGATGATCCCCATGCGTAAATATGAATTTTTCTTTTTCTTTTCATTCATTTCTCTTCTTCCTCCTCATACACAAAAATATCTTCTACCGATACCTGGCAGATCCTGGCAAGCTTCAGCGCCAATGTCACAGAAGGAGAATAGTCTCCTCTTTCTATCAGGCTGATCGTCTGCCTTGAGACCCCTGCCATTTTTCCAAGATCTGTCTGATTGATCCCTAATTTGGATCGATATTCTTTTAAGTTGTTTAAAAGCGGCACATTCTCATCTCCTTTTCTTTTGACAAATTTCCTTGTCAAAAGCATCTTACCATTGACAACTATCTTTGTCAACACTTTTGACAACTTTTTTTGTCAAGCAAAAAGCCGCCTGCCAGATGACAGACGGCCTCTTTAAGCCTGTTTCTAAAATACCTGTAAGCCCTTTTTACAGCTCATAGATCTGTGTAAGATCCTGTTCCCTTGCGGTTTTCAGGTCATACATTTTCTTTTCTCCCTATGCTTTAGCCAAAATATCTCTTAAGAAGTCCCTCGAACGCCTTACCATGTCTTGCTTCGTCACGGGCCATCTCATGAACGGTATCATGAATTGCATCAAGGTTTGCTGCCTTTGCTCTCTTTGCCAGATCAAACTTTCCGGCAGTTGCACCATTTTCAGCTTCTACTCTCATTTCCAGATTTCTCTTGGTAGAATCTGTTACCACCTCGCCGAGAAGCTCTGCAAATTTTGCCGCATGCTCTGCTTCTTCATAGGCTGCCTTCTCCCAATAAAGTCCAATTTCAGGATATCCTTCTCTGTGTGCAACTCTGGCCATGGCAAGATACATTCCTACCTCGGAGCATTCTCCTTCAAAGTTTGCTCTCAGATCCTTGATAATATCCTCGGGAACTCCCTTTGCAACTCCCACTACATGCTCTGCCGCCCAGGTCTTTTCGCCTTCCTCTACTACCGTAAATTTCTCAGCGGGCGCCTTGCATACGGGACAGCTTTCCGGTGCTGCATCTCCTTCATGAACATAACCACATACCTGACATACAAATTTCATAACATTCTCTCCTTTACTTTTTCTATAAAAATTTTTAATGCTTCCTGATACAGTTTAGACAACGACCGTAAAAATAAGTCATATGTCCTTCAATTTCACCCTCAAAGTTCTTTTGGGCAGCCTGATCCTCTTCTTTCGTTACTTCCATATCAAGGTCTAAGACGCTTCCGCATTCCCTGCATACAAAATGATAATGAGGACTGGTATCATAGTCGAAATGATCGACCCCATCTCCGACCCTGATCCTTAAGATCTCACCCATATCCGCAAGCAGCGTCAGATTTCGGTAGACGGTTCCTAGACTGATATTCGGAAAGGACTGACGGACATTCATATAAACAGTATCCGCAGTGGGATGATCCTTTCTGGTTGAGAGAAACTCTATAATAGAATCCCTCTGTCTGCTGTGTTTTAAATTCATGCTCGTTCCTTTCAATTTAAAATCAGTAACTGTTACTGTTATCAGTATAACAGATCAGAGCCATATGTCAACAACAAATCTTTTAATTTATAAATTTTTTATAGTTTGCCCTATTCTTTTATAAACAGACAAAGAAAGCCTATGTTATAATAGATGAAACAAGACGATTACAGGAGCATAGGAGCAATGAAACTAAAGACCAGGCTTATCATTACTTTCCTTACCATTATCCTGTTACCTCTGGCTCTGGCATGTACCGCTTTCCTATTTATCAGCGGATTCTTATCCAAAGGACAGGAAGAATATGGTCTTCGCAATAATGATTACAATCTTCTGGTAGATCCTGCCCAGGCTTCCAGAACCATATCCGACCAGCTCTTTTTTGAGCTGGATCAGCTTCTTGAGAATAATCCCTCCGCTTTGGAGGATCCTGAAATTTTTGCAGAAATGAACGAACAGATTGCAGACAAGTCCTCCTATGTGCTTGTCCGCAGACAGGATAAGATTTATTATGCAGGCAACGAGCTTGCTGCAAATCAGATCTTCGACAAGCTTCCCGGCTTTGAACAGGAGGATGATGCCAAATCAAGCTCATCCGTTTATTATGACGACATGAAAAAGCTGGTCAGGCAGATGAACTTTTACTTTGAAGATGGAAGCGAAGGCAGCTTCTTTGTTATTACCAAGGCAAGCTCCACGCTCTCCCGGAAATTATTTGTGGATATGTCCATTGCCATACTGATTATTTTAATCTTTACCAGTATGTTTCTTACAAACTGGATCAGTAAAAGCGTATTTGCCCCTATCAACCAGTTAAATGTTGCCATGCAGAACATTGCCGAGGGGAACCTGGAATATATGCTCCCGGATAAGGAAGATGGCGAGATCGGAGATCTGTACCGCAACTACGAGGATATGCGCCTTCGGCTGAAGGAATCCACAGATGAAAAGATCCTTACCGAAAAACAGAACAAAGAGCTGGTCAGCAATATTTCCCATGATCTGAAAACTCCCATTACCGCCATTAAAGGCTATGTGGAAGGAATTATGGATGGAGTTGCCGATACTCCGGAAAAAATGGACAAATATATTAAGACCATTTACAATAAAGCAAACGATATGGACAGACTGATCAATGAGCTTACGGTTTATTCCGGAATTGATTCTAACCGGATCCCATATCACTTCCACAAAATCAATGTTTCAGAATATTTCGGCGACTGTGTGGAAGAAGTAGGCCTTGACCTGGAATCCAAAAATATTGAACTGAATTATTCTAACCTGGCTCCTCCGGACACACAGATCATTGCAGACCCGGAGCAGCTTAAGCGGGTAATCAATAACATTATAGGCAACAGTATTAAATATCTGGATAAACCAAAGGGCGAAATTGATATCCGTATTTTAGATGAAGTGGATTCCATCCGAATAGAGATCGAGGACAACGGAAAAGGAATTGCCGCCAAAGATCTTCCCAAAATCTTTGAACGTTTTTACCGGACTGACGCTTCCAGAAATTCCTCTAAGGGCGGAAGCGGCATCGGCTTATCCATTGTAAAGAAAATCGTGGAGGATCACGGTGGATATATCTGGGCTACCAGTAAGGAAGGCGAAGGCACCTGCATGCACTTTGTTTTCCGCAAATATCAGGAAACAGCCTGAAACACTAACTATCGCAAAATGGAGGATACTATGAGTAAGATTTTAATTATTGAAGATGAAGAAGCAATCGCTGACCTGGAAAAAGATTATTTAGAGCTTAGCGGATTTGAGGTTCAGATCTGCAACCGCGGAGATGAAGGACTTCAGACAGCCATGTCGGAAGAGTTTGATCTGATCGTACTTGACCTGATGCTTCCGGGAATGGATGGTTTTGAAATCTGCAAAAAGATCCGGGAAGAAAAAAACATCCCTATTATCATGGTCTCTGCCAAAAAAGACGACATTGATAAGATCCGGGGACTTGGTCTTGGTGCAGACGATTACATGACCAAGCCTTTCAGCCCCAGCGAGCTGGTTGCCCGCGTAAAGGCACACATGGCCAGGTATGATAGGCTGGTAGGTTCCAGCGCCAAAGCCAATGACATTATTGAAATCCGCGGCATCCGCATTGACAAGACAGCAAGAAGAGTCACTGTAGACGGTGTGGAAAAGGCCTTCACGGGCAAGGAATTTGACCTTTTGACCTTCCTGGCAGAACACCCCAATCATGTCTATACCAAGGAAGAGCTTTTCCGGGAGATCTGGGATATGGATTCCATTGGAGATATTGCTACCGTTACCGTTCATATCAAAAAAATAAGGGAAAAAATTGAGTACGATTCCGCCAAGCCTCAATATATTGAAACCATCTGGGGTGTAGGCTACAGGTTTAAAGTATAAAAGAATTGAAAATAATTCTTGGTGAAAATATAATCAGAGTAAGAAAAATTTGATAAAGCTGTAGGAGGTGATATGGATGTGTACAAAATCTCAGTTGAACAGTATTTCGAAAGCAATGGTGGAATGTTACAAGGGTGTATATGGTAACGACATTGTTGAAATCGTTCTTTATGGCTCTTATGCAAGGGGTGATTATAAAGAAGATTCTGATATTGATATTGTTGCAATCGTACATGGTTCGCGCATGGATTTGCAAAAAAAGTTGAAAACTGTTTGGGATGTTTCGGCAGAACTTGGATTGGAAAATGATATTATAGTTTCTCCGGCGGTAATTCCCTACGATGAATTTGTAAAATACAAACAGTCGCTTCCATATTATCGTAATATTGCAGAGGAGGGCAAAAAGATTGGATGATTTGATTCACTATCGTTTATCCTCTGCAAGAGAAAAATTGACATCTGCAAAGCTGCTTTTGGAAGCGGGACTATATAAGGATTCCGTTGGAAGATCCTATTATGCTATATTTTCTGCTATAAGGGCTATTCTTGCTGTAAGACAGGTTGATTTTTCAAAATTTGCAACAAGCATTTCAAATCAGAAACAGTTGTGACTATGATGATTTTTTTATTGTTTCCGAGCAGGATGCTGAAGAACAGTATGAGCGGGCTACAGAAATTTTGACGATTATCGAGGAATATATAAAGGAGTCCTATTTTTGACCCCATTTTCCTAAAATCTTTATTAAAAGGAATTGTATATGTATACAAGAGAAGAAATTGTTGCTGTTTTCAGCAAAGACGCATTAAAAAACGGTTTAAAGAAATATGTCGATATTATGGAATATCTGCATAAGACTGATGTTTCTACAGACAGAGAATTTCAAAAGATGTATAATCACTTTTACCGTATGAGACAACGTAAACCAGAATTCTATCAGACCTATTTTGATTATATGGAAAAAATGAAAGGTAATGCAGATGCACTTACCTTTGAAGATGTATTTTATTATATCAAAAATAAAACAAACCGATGTGAAGCTTCTTTTAGCAGTAAATTGTTGGCTACACTAAATCCCGATAAACCGGTATGGGATATGTATGTCCTAGAAAATTTAGGTATAAAGAAAATACAATCTTCCTCAAAAAATAGAGAACAAAAAATAATAGAGGCATATCAACAGATAAACCAATGGTATCATGATTTTTTAGGAACGGAAGAAACAGGTTTCATTTTACAGATCTTTGATGAAATGTTTCCAAACGTTAAAATAACTGCTACAAAAAAGATGGATCTGTTCCTTTGGCAGCATCGTTCCGACTTTCAAAAGGTGCCATAAGATCTTTCCGGATCTTATGACACCTTCTCTTTTTGTTTTAATCCAGTTCTATTCCAAGCACATCATAGGGGATAGGAATTTCTATAAAGCCTACTGCGTAAGGCCCATATTCATAGGGACTGTATTCAATTACAATTCCCTGCTTTTCAAATCGCATCGCCATATCCAGGCTGGCATTATCATAAAAATCCTGATAAACGGTTTCTTCCTCTTCTTCGCTGTTAAAATATATCTCCGGATTTTCCTTCCAGTCTTGAATGCTGTACTTGGCTACCACATCCTTAAAGTTTTCTTCCGTACTGGTATAAAGGTCGTAAATAGTAAGCTCTTCACCTGTATTAAGGTCAAACAGGTAATGCTGTCTGTAAGGGTACCCATGGGCTCCTCCCCAGTATTCATATCCATCGTAATTTACCGTCAGATAATGGCTGCCCAGCATATTTACCTGTCCAAAGCTCATATCATAGCTGTACGGATAGGATGTAAATCTTTCGTCCTGTGCGTCCTCCTCAGTAATATAGCCCTTTTCATTTTCCGCACTTTGCTGCACCGTATCTATCTCTTCCTGCTGTTTCTGTTCTAAGACCTGATTGATCTTATCTGCATTCTGATAAGAATCATCCAGCTGGAAGCATTCTATATAGTAGGTATAAATCTCCAGATCCCATTTTTCATCCCGGATGCTTCCGCTTTCATAAAGAACCTTTCCATATTTTGCAAAGGTTCTTTCTTCATCAATTACCGGCAGCATATCTCCCTGGCCCGTTCCCGTTTTTGGATCGTAAACGGCCCATCCAGTGCTGTTTTCAGAAATAGCTCTGTAATAGAATTTACCGTCATAGCAGTTAAAATCCGTCACTCCGGGATTAATCTGCCATGTTCCCCCTGGCCCCGGCAGGGTGGCTGCTGTATATAGAAATTCTGTTCCACCGGTTACCAGATCATAGCTATATATATCATTTTGGTTTAATCCGTTTTCAGAAAAGGTTCTGTAGTAATACAGTTTATCCCCTTCCACTGCCAAAGGAGAAACCGCTTCCTCCAAAGTCTGATAATTCCAGGTAAATAACGTCTTTTCTTCGCCGGTCTGGTTATTATGAAGCACAAGATCTATGGTATATTTCCAGTATTCCCCGTTCTCTTCCGTATTCACAGAATACAGGGTATATTCTGTATTTACCGCTTCCACCAGGTAATACTCCTGCAAAAGCGTCGTCTCCCAAAGCTGATTTCCCTGCTTGTCTAATGCGGCTATCTTCCCGTCAGAGGTATACACAAGGATCTCATCATATCTTTTCAGGGATGTGATGAGATTATTGGGATTATGGAAGGAAAAATGATAGTCCTGCCCTTCCAGACTGTTCCGCAGCTCCTGAAAGCGATTTCCCTTCTCGTAGGAAGCATCCTTCCCTCTGGTGTAATCATCCAGATAAACAGTGTAACCGCCCTCATCATCATATATCGCATGCTGGACAAAAAGACTTCCCTCGTAATACTCGATGTTAATGTTATAATTAGGAATTTCTGCGATCAGCTCCTTTTCTCCATCCCGTATGGCACAGATCAGGCAGTTTTCCGCATTGTCCTCATCCTCAGCAATGACAGCATACAAAACGCCATCTCCCATTACAGCCTGCAGGAGATATTCCTTTTCCTGTTTCTCATAAAGCATTTCCACTTCCCCGGAGGGAGAGATGCTTATGATCCTCTGATTTCCCACAAGTACAAGAGGTTCCAGTTCCTCCGGCTGCGTTTGAGGCTCTTCTCCCTCCCCGGTTTCTTCCGGCTGCTCCGGCTGCGGATCCTCCGCAGCTGTGGAGCTTTCCGTTTTCTGCTCTTCTTCCGCAGGCTTTTCCTGCTTTCCACATCCTGCAAACAGCAGCAGGGCGCAAAGACTGTATAATAAGCTTTTTGCAATTCTGTTTTTCATGTAATTCCTCATAGTTCCTTTTACAGATTATAGCTTCCCAGATATTTCTCCTGTTCCGGTGTCAATACGTCAATTTCCTTTCCAAGGAATTTCAGCTTTCTTCTGGCAACATCCAGATCTACGGATCTGGGCACATCGATCAGCTTTTCGGTAAGCTCGCTTCCATGCTCTACCAGATATTTTGCAGATAAGGCCTGAATAGCAAAGCTCATATCCATAATCTCAGCCGGATGTCCGTCTCCTGCTGCCAGGTTTACAAGACGGCCTTCTGCCAGCACAAAGATCCACTGACCGGTAGGAAGCTTATAGCCCATGATATTCTTTCTCTGCTCTCTTGTTTCCACGGCAATTTCCTTCAGTCTTGCCATATCGATCTCGCAGTCAAAATGACCTGCATTGCAAAGAACTGCGCCATCCTTCATTACCGCAAAATCTTCCTCGTCAATGACCTTATCGCATCCGGTCACGGTTACGAAGAAGTCGCCTACCTTCGCCGCTTCATGCATAGGCATTACATCAAAGCCATCCATTACCGCTTCGATTGCCTTTACAGGATCGATCTCCGTAACGATTACTCTTGCACCAAGTCCCTTTGCTCTCATTGCAGTTCCCTTACCGCACCAGCCATAGCCTGCCACTACTACTCTCTTTCCTGCCACGATCAGGTTAGTAGTACGGTTAATGCCATCCCATACCGATTGTCCTGTACCATAGCGGTTATCAAACAGATGCTTGCAGTCTGCATTATTGACACGGACCATAGGGAATTTCAGTTCTCCTGCCTTGTTCATTGCTTCCAGACGGATAATTCCTGTTGTTGTCTCTTCACAGCCGCCTATGATCGCAGGAATCAGCTCCGGCATCTTCGTATGGATCATATTTACAAGATCGCCGCCGTCATCAATGATGATGTTCGGTCCGGCTTCCAAAACATGCTGAATATGTGTTTCATATTCTTCCGGCGTACAGTCATACCATGCGTGTACCTCAAGCCCTGCCTTTACCAGCGCTGCTGCCACATCATCCTGTGTGGACAGGGGGTTTGAACCTGTAACATACATTTCTGCACCGCCTGCTTTCAGTACCAGGCAAAGATATGCTGTTTTTGCCTCAAGGTGTACGGAAAGAGCGATTTTCTTTCCTGCAAAGGGTTTAGTCTTTGAAAATTCTTCCTCCAAAGTGCGAAGAAGATCACAGTTTCTTCTGACCCACTCGATTTTGTGTTCGCCGGATTCGGCTAAATTAATGTCTCTGATCTCACTACTCATTTTTACCTCATTTCTGCCAGCTTTGTGGCCTGCACCATAATGAATTCAGCCGAATTTTTATTATAGTGATGGTCGTCTGTCCTATCATCACTTTTTTAATATTCCTTTTTATCAAGACCCATACGGGTTATGATCGCATTAACCTTTTCGTATACAACTTCTTCATCCATTGTCAGTACCCTGCGGTTTTCCATGGTAATCTTTCCATCAATGATCACGGTCTCCACCTCAGAACCATTTGCAGAATAGGAAAGACCTGCAAGCAAGTTATTTCTTGGTGTCAGGGAAGGGGTATTCAGGTTCAGAATGGCAATATCTGCCTTTTTGCCTACTTCCAGGGATCCGATTTCCTCTGATAATCCAAGGGCCTTTGCTCCATTGATCGTTGCAATACGGAAATTCTGGGCTGCACTGATGCACTGGGGCGTTTTCTTTACTCCCTTATGGATCAGGGCAAGCAGACTCATCTCATGGAAAAGATTCAGGCTGTTATTGCTGGCTGCCCCATCTGTACCGATACAGACATTGATCCCCTTTTCCAGCATTTCCGGAACAGGAGCAAACCCATTTCCCAGCTTCATATTGCTGGCAGGGTTGGTAACTACGCTGACCCCTTTTGCCTTTAGGATCTCCATATCGGATTCCGTGATCTGAACGCAATGGGCCGCAATGGCAGGTACCTCAAATAATCCGTTCCTCTCCGCCATCTCAATGGGACTGCAGCCATACTTTTCTTTGATCTGCTGGATCTCGCTTTCGCTCTCAGAAAGATGTACATGGATCCTCATATGGTTCTTCTTTGCTTCCTCTGAAACAATCCTCATATAGCCTTCATCACAGGTATAAGGCGCATGAGGCCCTAACATAAAGCTGAGCCTGTCGCAGTCCCTTGCCGCATCCCTTTCCTCAAAGGCCTGACGAAGTCTCATCTGTCCTCCTTCGTCATCTCCGCTTCCTACAAGTCCTCTGCAGATCACTGCGCGCATACCGGACTCCTTCACTGCCCTTGTGGTCTGGTGAATGTTCATCTGCATATCATTAAAGCAGGTTGTTCCGCTCTTCATCATTTCAATGATAGCAAGGCAGGCTCCCCAATAGGTATCCTCATCCGTCATTTTCTGCTCTATAGGATCGATGGTGCCAAAAAGCCAGTCCATAAAACTCAGGTCATCTGCCACATTTCTCATAAAAGACATATAGGAATGTGTATGACAGTTGATAAGGCCCGGAATGGCAAGCCTGTCTTTTCCTTCTATGATCTTTTCTGCCTGAAAGCCCTCCGGCTCTTCATCAATGGATACAATACGGTTTCCCTCCACATAAAGATCCGCTTTCCGGATGATATCCTTTTCTCCCTCCGGCAATACCGCCAGAATATCCTTTAATAAAATTCCCATATCTGCCCTTTCCTGTTTTGTGTACTATTACAAATTTACAATGTTTCTGTTTTCACCCTTCAAAAAGGCTTCTATATTTTTACAGGTTTCCGACACACATCTGTATCTGGCCTCCGTGCTTGCCCATGCCAGATGAGGTGTGATGATCAGCCTGGAGCTGTCCATGATCCTGCTGAGAGGATTACTGGGCTTCATAGGCTCTGTGCTTGTCACATCCAGTCCTGCCCCGGCGATCCACCCTTCTGTAAGCGCCTGATACAGGGCTGCGTCATTTACCACCGGCCCTCTTGCCACATTGATCAAAATAGCGTTTTTCTTCATTTTTCTGAGCGCCTCCTCATTGATCAGATCCCTGGTCTTATCACTGAGCGGACAATGCAGGGACAGAAAATCTGATCTTGAAAGCAACTCCTTTAATTCCACTCTTTCATATTCCGTACAGGTGCTGCTGCCGGAGGCAGAATAAAAGATCACCTGGCAGCCAAACGCTTTTGCAATCCCGGCAACCTTTTTTCCAATGTTTCCCATTCCCACGATTCCCCAGGTCTTTCCTGCAAGCTCTGTAAACGGAAGATCAAAATTGGAAAACCGGTTCTGTGCCGCATAAGTGCCGGATTTTACATAATCGTCATAATGACGGAGCTTTTCCAATACATAAAAGCAAAGCGCAAAGGTATGCTGCGCAACGGCGTCTGTAGAGTAATTTACAACATTTGCAACCTTGATCCCACGTTCCCTGCAATAAGCAATGTCCACATTGTCATAGCCTGTTGCAAACTCACAGATCAGCTTTACCTTGGGAGCCTGTTCCAGAACCGCCCTGCTAAGAGGCGCTTTATTTGCAACAATAATTTCAGCATCCCTGATCTTTTCCCTGACATCCGCTTCTGTTGTATTGGGATAGGTTGTAGTTTCACCCAGTTTCTCAATTTCTTCTACCGAAATATCAAGCCCTACACTGTTTCTCTCTAAAATTACAATTTTCATGCCTTTTACCCTTTCCTTATTTTTTAGTTTATCATATCCCTGTTTTAGGAGCAATTTTTATTTCCTGAAGGCTGATCCCCATCCTCTTTAAACAACTTCTTAAGCCTCATTAAAAGACGATAAAGCGGTTTCCCCAAAATCAGCATCAAAATGAAGTTAAAACCGCCATGCCACACATCCCATGGCAGGCCGCTGATCCAGTAGGACAATGCATAGGCCGGATCGATAGGAAGATAAAGCACGGCAAAAAGAGAGCCGAAAATAATTCCAAAACCGCCGGAAACCACGCTCCAGGCTACAAATTCTTCCTTCAAAATTTTTTTAAGCAGCAAAGTGATCACGCAAAGAAGAGGCCACACATACAGATAGCTGATCCACCAGGTTCCAAATCCCCATTGGATCAATTCAAAAAAATTAAAAACCGTTACGATCAGAATGCTTTCTTTTCCAAATACAAGGCTGTATATGATGATCAGCAGCGTAACGATTTCCACATTCGGCAAAAATTCCAGCGCCACCTTTGAAACATAAAGGATAGCACTAAGCAGCGCTATCCTTGTCAGTTTTTGAGTACTCATATCCCCTTTACCAGCCCTGTGTGAGGGTAAAGTTATAAACATCGCCATCCTGAAGCGGGATCTCATCAGCGCCTGTTGTGGCTGCCTGTCCGTTTACAGAAACACACCACCAGTACTGATTATCCAGATCCTGTTCCATTCCGTCAAACCCTGTGATATAAATTCCATAATCTGACTCTTCATACTGGCAGCTATCCATGGTCCTCAAAAAATCTCCCAGATATTCTGCGTCGGAATGGTAAACGGCAGTATTTTCATAATCGTCCCTCTCTGAAACGATCTCGATCGTAAACTGCTTTCCGCCTGCCTGTGTGGCACGATGATTTACAACGCCTGCCACTACCCCGATGATCACTAACAGGGCTGCAAACACTGCTACTAATGTAATCTTTTGCTTCTTTGTCATAATACTCCTCCATTTTGCTTCCTATTTTATTATATACTGTCTCTGCCATTGTACACGAAAGCCTGTCCTTTGAAAAGATGAAAATTCTACATTGACAAGTGACGGATCATGCAGTATGATAAGAAAAATTTAACATGAACAAACCGTTGATGCGGAGATAACGGTGATCATGCTTCTACAGAGAGCCCGGTAGGCTGAGAACGGGTGAAAAACAAGTCATCAAATGGACCGCAGAGGGCGCAGTGAACGGGCAACCAAGTATTCTGCGACGTCAGGCACGCGTAAGTGGCCGGGGATATGATAGTATCCTGTAAGAGTACAGTATCACTGTAAAGCAAGGTGGCACCGCGGATAATGTTTATTCGTCCTTGACAGAAACTTTCTGTCAGGGACTTTTTTATTTTCCATTTTATTTTAAAGGAGGCACATGATGGTACGACCAGAGCTAAGCGAATTGCAGCAAATTAAAAAGACCGGCTGCTATAAAACTGCACCTGTCAGCATGGAAATTTTATCTGATCTGAAAACGCCTATTGAGGTTTTAAAGATCCTGCAAAATGTATCCGGCCACTGTTATTTACTGGAATCTATTTCCGACCACGAAAAATGGGGCCGTTATACCTTTCTGGGTTATGAACCCTCCCTGGAGATCACCTGTCAGAACGGGCATATGAGCGTTGGCGCCCTGACCTTTGAGACCACTGATCCGGGAAAATACATCCGTCAGGTAATTGAACAGCACAAAAGTCCCCGTCTTCCCTATCTTCCTGCCTTTACCGGAGGGCTCGTAGGATACTTTTCCTATGATTACCTGAAATATGCGGAACCCTCCCTTCGCCTGAACGCTGCTGATACAGAGGGCTTTAAGGATGTGGATCTGATGCTTTTTGATAAGGTGATCGCATTTGATAATTTCAGGCAGAAGATCATTTTGATCGTCAATATCAGCTTAGATCATCTGGAAGCGGAATATAATCATGCGATCCTAAAGCTACAGCAGATGGCAGACCTGATCACCAGGGGCACTCCTGCGGAAAACAAACCGGGCGTCTGTACCACGGAATTTAAACCCTTATTTGAAAAAGAAGAATACTGTGCCATGGTGGAAAAGGCAAAGCATCATATTAAAGAAGGAGATATTTTCCAGATCGTTCTTTCCAACCGATTGGAAGCCGGTTTTGAAGGAAGTCTGCTTAATACCTACAGACTTCTCCGCACCCTGAATCCTTCCCCCTATATGTTCTATTTTTCCAGCAGCGATATGGAAGTAGCCGGCGCTTCCCCGGAAACTCTGGTTAAGCTGGAAAACGGAGTTCTTCACACCTTTCCCCTAGCCGGAACCAGACCGAGAGGAAAGACTCCTGAGGAAGATGCGGCCCTGGAAGCGGATCTTCTGGCAGATCCCAAAGAACTGGCCGAGCATAATATGCTGGTGGATCTTGGGCGAAACGATATCGGAAAGATCAGCCGCTTCGGAACCGTTGAAGTAGAGAAATATCACTGTATTGAAAAATACTCTCATGTCATGCACATTGGCTCTACAGTCCGCGGAGAAATCCTGGAAGAAAAGGATGCCCTGAATGCTATTGACGCTATTCTTCCTGCAGGCACCCTTTCAGGAGCCCCAAAGCTGAAAGCCTGCCAGCTGATCAATGATCTTGAAAATAACAAGAGAGGCATTTACGGCGGCGCTATCGGCTATCTGGATTTTACCGGAAATCTGGATACCTGTATTGCCATCCGCATTGCCTACAAAAAAAATGGCAAGGTGTTCGTCAGAAGCGGCGCCGGCATTGTGGCAGATTCCGTACCTGAAAAGGAATATCAGGAATGCCTGAACAAGGCTGCTGCCGTAGTGAATGCCCTGAAAATGGCAAAGGAGGTTGAAATATGATCTTACTGATCGATAATTATGACAGTTTTTCCTATAATCTTTTTCAGCTTGTAGGATCCCTTGATCCTGACATTAAGGTCATTCGGAATGACGCTATGACCACCGGACAGATCGAGGAGCTTTCCCCCAAAGCCATTATTTTATCCCCGGGTCCCGGAAAACCGGAGGATGCCGGTATCTGTATTGAAGTCGTTAAAAAGCTGGGCGGCCGGTTTCCCATTTTGGGCGTCTGTCTGGGACATCAGGCAATCTGCACTGCCTACGGAGGAACCGTTTCCTATGCCAAAGAGCTGATGCACGGAAAACAGTCGGTGGCAAAGCTTACCGGTTCCTGTGCCCTATTTGAAGGCCTGCCGGATTCCATTCCGGTTGCCAGATACCACTCTCTTGCTCTTTTAAAGGATACCCTTCCGGACTGCCTGACCATTACCGCACAGACCGAGGATGGAGAGGTTATGGCCGTAGCCCACAAAGATTATCCCGTATTTGGCCTTCAGTTTCATCCGGAATCCATTTTGACCCCGGATGGAAAAACAATCCTGCAGAACTTTATTCATCTTGTATCTTCTAAATAAAACACACAGAAAGGAATGAAAAAAATGATCAAAGAAGCCATCGTAAAAATTGTAGACAAACAGGATCTGACCTATGACGAGGCATATGTCGTGATGAACGAGATCATGAGCGGGGAAACAAGCCCCACCCAGAACGCCGCTTTCCTGGCCGCCCTTTCTACCAAGAGCACAAAGGCAGAGACCTCAGATGAAATTGCAGGCTGCGCTGCTGCCATGAGAGACCATGCTACCCGGGTAACTCCCGGCATGGATGTCATGGAAATTGTGGGAACCGGCGGAGACGGAGCCCACAGCTTTAATATTTCCACAACCTCTGCCCTGGTTGCCGCTGCAGGCGGGATTAAAATCGCAAAGCACGGAAACAGAGCCGCTTCCTCCAAATGCGGAACTGCAGATTGTCTGGAAGCGCTCGGCGTAAATATTGATCTTTCCCCTGAGAAATGTGTGGAGCTGTTAAACAGCGTAGGGATCTGCTTCTTCTTTGCCCAGAAATATCACACTTCCATGAAATATGTAGGCGCTATCCGAAAGGAACTGGGCATCCGTACAGTATTTAATATCCTGGGGCCCTTAACCAATCCTGCTGCCCCCACATATCATCTGTTAGGGGTTTATGACAGTTCCCTGGTTGAGCCTCTTGCAAAGGTATTAAACAATCTCGGTGTTAAACGGGGCATGATCGTTTATGGCGAAGATAAGCTGGATGAAATTTCAGCAAGCTCTTCCACCCTTATCTGTGAATTTGAAGGCACAAAAACAAAAACCTATACCATAAGACCTGAGGATTTTGGCCTTGCTTCCTGTAAAAAAGAAGATCTGGTTGGCGGAACTCCTGAAGAAAACGCAGCCATTACAACTGCGATCCTTAAGGGAGAGGATAAGGGGCCCAAAAGAACGGCTGTGCTTTTAAATGCCGGCGCCGCTCTTTTCATTGCAGGCAAAGCTCCTGATCTTGCAGAAGGAATTAAGCTTGCCGGTGAGCTCATCGATTCCGGCGCTGCCCTTCAGAAGCTTACCGACTTCATAAAAGAAAGCAACCAGTAGGAAGGAATTTGTATGTCTGATATTTTAACTACCATTGCTGAATATACAAAAGAACGGGTGCGCAGGGCCAAGGAGGAAAAGCCCCTGGAAAAGCTGAAGGAGGAAGCCCTTTCCCTGCCATGTACAAAGGACTTTCCCTTTGAAAAGGCTTTATCCTCTGCCGGTATGAGCTTTATCTGCGAGTGCAAAAAGGCCTCTCCTTCAAAGGGACTGATCGCTCCGGATTTTCCTTATCTGCAGATTGCAAAGGACTACGAGGAAGCCGGAGCCTCCTGTATTTCCGTTCTCACAGAGCCTAAATGGTTTTTGGGAAAGGACGTCTATTTAAGGGAGATCACACAGACCGTTTCTATCCCCTGTATCAGAAAAGACTTTGTCGTAGATGAGTACATGCTCTATGAAGCAAAGCTTTTGGGCGCCAGCGCTGTATTACTGATCTGTTCCCTGCTTACGCCGGATACGATCTCAAGCTATCTCGCCCTGTGTGACAGCCTGGGACTGTCTGCCCTTGTAGAAGCCCATGACGAACAGGAAATTGCAACTGCTCTTTCCTGCGGCGCCAGGATGATCGGCGTCAACAACCGTAACCTCAAAAACTTTTCGGTGGATACTGGAAACAGCGGCCGCCTTCGTGAATTTGTACCGAACTCTGCTTTGTTTGTAGCAGAAAGCGGCATTAAAACCAGGGAAGATGTTGCTGCTTTGGAGGCAAAGGGCGTGGATGCCGTGCTGATCGGGGAAACACTTATGCGCGCATCAGATAAAAAGGCCATGCTGAGTCAGCTGAAGGGATTGGAAGTATGAAGACAAAAATCAAAATCTGCGGACTGAAAACCCCACAGGATATTTCCTTTGCCAACAGACTCCACCCTGATTATATCGGTTTTATCTTTGTACCGGAAAGCAGACGCTTTGTTGAGGTAAATACTGCTCTCACCCTGCGCAGGGAGCTGGATCCTGAGATCCGGTCTGTGGGCGTCTTTGTAAATGCCCCTGTGGAAACGGTTTTGTCCCTGGCCGACCAGGCGCTTTTTTCCCTGATCCAGCTTCACGGTCAGGAGAATGAGGCTTATGTGCAAAAGCTGAAAGCATCCTGCGATCTGCCTGTTATCAAGGCCTTCTCTGTATCCTCTTCCCAGGATGTGGAAAATGCCCTTGCCTTTCCCTCTGATTATCTTCTCTTTGATCATGGAAAGGGCGGTACCGGACAGGCCTTTGACTGGTCGCTTCTGCAAAAGACTGACCGGCCCGTATTTCTTGCAGGAGGGCTTAATCCCGAGAACGTAGCAGACGCCATTACCCTGACAAAGCCCTATGCCGTAGATACCAGCTCCGGCGTAGAAACAGACCATCAAAAAGATTTTAATAAAATGAAGCAATTTATCCAGGCCGTAAGAGACCTGTAGCACAAAGGAGGTAAATCATATGTCCCAATCAAAAGGACGCTTTGGCGTTCACGGCGGCCAATATATTCCGGAAACCCTGATGAATGCCGTTATTGAACTGGAAAACGCTTATGAGCATTACAAAAATGACCCTGAATTTAACAGGGAGCTTACCACACTCTTTAATGAATATGCCGGCCGCCCCAGCCGTCTGTACTATGCTGAGAAAATGACCCGCGACCTTAAGGGCGCCAAGATCTACTTAAAACGGGAAGATCTTAACCATACCGGCTCCCACAAAATCAATAATGTTTTGGGACAGGCCCTGCTTGCCAAGAAAATGGGAAAGACCCGTCTGATCGCTGAAACCGGTGCCGGACAGCATGGCGTTGCCACTGCTACTGCCGCCGCCCTGCTTGGCATGGAATGCGTTGTCTTTATGGGCGAGGAAGATACCAAAAGACAGGCCCTTAATGTTTACCGCATGAAGCTTTTGGGCTCCCAGGTTGTTCCCGTAAAGACAGGGACTGCTACCTTAAAGGATGCGGTATCCGAGGCCATGAGAGAATGGACCAGCAGGATTGATGATACCCACTACTGCCTGGGTTCCGTTATGGGGCCCCATCCGTTCCCTACGATTGTAAGGGATTTCCAGGCAGTGATCTCCAGAGAGATCAAGCAACAGATCCTGGAAAAGGAAGGACGGCTTCCGGATGCTGTTATTGCCTGTGTAGGCGGTGGAAGCAATTCCATGGGTACCTTTTACCATTTTATTGAAGATAAGGAAGTTCAACTGATCGGCTGTGAAGCTGCCGGCAGAGGAATTGATACCTTTGAAACGGCGGCAACCATTAATACCGGCAGGCTTGGCATTTTCCACGGCATGAAGTCCTACTTCTGCCAGGATAAATACGGGCAGATCGCTCCTGTTTATTCTATTTCCGCAGGTCTGGATTATCCGGGCGTAGGCCCTGAGCATGCATGGCTCCATGATACCGGGCGGGCCAAATACGTTGCCATTACAGATGATGAAGCAGTAAATGCTTTTGAATACTTATCTAAAACAGAGGGGATTATCCCTGCTATCGAAAGCGCTCATGCCATTGCCTATGCGCAAAAGCTTGCGCCTACGCTTTCCAAAGATCAGATCATCGTAGTCACCGTTTCCGGCCGCGGCGATAAGGACTGTGCCGCTATTGCCAGATACAGAGGGGAGGATATTTATGAGTAAAATACAGGAAGCTTTTGCAAACGGAAAGGCATTTATCCCTTTTATTACCTGCGGAGACCCTGATCTTGAAACCACCATAGCCATTGTAAAGGAAATGGCTGCTGCAGGTGCGGATCTGATCGAACTTGGCATTCCTTTTTCAGATCCCACTGCGGAAGGCCCCGTTATCCAGGAGGCAAACATCCGAGCCTTATCCGGCGGTGTTACCACAGACAAGATTTTTGATATGGTAAGACAACTTCGGGAAACGGTTTCTGTTCCCATGGTCTTTATGACCTATGCAAATGTAGTTTATTCCTACGGTGCAGAGGATTTTATCCGGATCTGCTCCGAAATCGGCATTGACGGGCTGATCCTCCCTGACATTCCCTATGAGGAAAAGGATGAATTTGATCCTCTTTGTAAAAAATACGGACTGGATCTTATTTCCTTGATCGCTCCTACCTCAGAAGGACGAATTTCCATGATTGCCTCCAAGGCTTCCGGGTTTATTTATATTGTTTCCAGTCTGGGCGTTACCGGCACCCGAAGCGAGATCCATACGGACATTGCGTCTATGGTAAAGCTGATCCGGGAAAACAGCTCCATTCCCTGTGCCGTGGGCTTTGGCATTTCTACTCCGGAACAGGCTGCTGCCATGGCCTCTGTTTCAGACGGCGCCATTGTGGGATCTGCCATTATCAAGCTGATCGCAAAGCACGGAAAACAGGCTGCTCCCATTGTAGGGGAATATGTAAGAAAAATGAAGGAAGCCTTAAAGTAAAGGCTTTTCTGCAAGCAAAAACCGGGAGCATACAGCTTCCGGTTTTTTAATCATTATTTTTTTACAGCAGCTTGTTTTTTCTCTTTTATTGCCAGCACCGTAATAAAGATCACATCCATTGTAAAGAAAAACTGCATGAAGGGGATTAGTCCATATTTAATGATCATGGAACACACTAATAACTGTTTCCTCTGAATTTTCTGCTTTGCAGTAAGTACAATCGTCAGATTGACCAGACCCAGAATTATGGGTACGAGTAAAATCCAGGATGGAAAGGTTGACGCTCCTTCCTCCTCTGCAGAGCCGGTTACCAAAAACAATATTGGAATCAGATAAGCCGACAGCACATATAAAACTGCAGCAGCATAAATCAGCTTAGTACTTGGAAAACTCCAGGATTTTTTTAGCATTTTGAATTCTCTCCTCAGTAGGCGGATCTACGCCCTCAAGCTTATAGGGAATTCCAAGCTCCTTCCATTTATATTCTCCCAAGGTGTGATAAGGAAGCACCTCTACCTTTTTCACAGTATCCAGCGTGTCTATAAATTCTCTGGTTTTCTTTAAGTATTCGTCCTTATCCGTGATCCCAGGAACCAGCACATGACGGATCCACATGGGAATACCCTGTTCAGAAAGATATCTTGCACAGTCAAGAATATTTTTGTTGGTATGTCCGGTAAGCTTTTTGTGCTCCTCGTCATCAATATGCTTGATATCCAGCATGACAAGGTCAGTATATTTCAGTAATTCATTAAATTTAGAGAAGAACGGCTCTTCTCTGGTAAAAGGCTGTGCAGAAGTATCCAGGTTCGTATTAATTCCTCTCTCATGAGCCTTTTTGAAAAGATCGATCAAAAAATCAATCTGCAATAAGGCTTCTCCGCCACTGACGGTAATTCCACCTTCCTTGCCCCAATAGCTGCGGAAACGTTCTGCTTTATCCAAAAGCTCGTCTGCAGTCTGCAGATTTTCAGTGTCCGGATTCCAGGTATCTACATTGTGGCAATACTGACAACGCATATTGCATCCTTTGAGAAAAATAAGATAGCGGATCCCGGGGCCATCTACTGCGCCGAAAGATTCCAATGAGTGAATTCTGCCTTTGATCATAGTGATAATCTCCATTCTCTGCCTTGCAGGCAGCCTAAGGGGTGGTTTAGTGACTTAAATTTTTATTTAGTATTGCCAAAAAAGGGGCCGGACATAACTGCCCGACCCCATTTACATCAATTATCTTGGAAACCCGTTAAGATTAAAGGCTCTTATGGCAGGTTCTTGCGATAACATCATCCTGCTGCTCCTTGGTCAGGCTGATGAACTTAACAGCATAACCGGATACACGGATGGTGAAGTTTGCGTACTCAGGCTTCTCAGGATGTGCCTGTGCATCTAACAGCTTCTCTGTACCGAATACGTTAACGTTAAGGTGATGTGCACCACGATCAAAGTATCCATCCAGAACGCCTGCCAGAGTATTCTTCTGCTCATCAAGGTCATGGCCAAGAGCGGAAGGAGCCATGGTCTGGGTATTGGAAATACCATCCAGAGCATACTCATAAGGCAGCTTAGCTACGGAGTTCAGGGAAGCAAGCAGACCGCTCTGCTCTGCACCGTAGGACGGTGAAGCACCAGGAGCGAAAGGCTTGTAAGCTTCTCTACCATCAGGAAGAGCACCTGTAGCCTTACCATATACAACGTTAGAGGTAATGGTCAGGATAGAGGTTGTAGGCTCAGAATCTCTGTAGGTCTTGTTCTTCTTAATCTTCTCAATGAAGGTCTTAAGAAGCCATACAGCAAATTCATCCGCTCTGGGATCATCATTACCATATTTAGGGAAGTCGCCTTCTGTCTTAAAGTCGATTGCACAACCCTGCTCATCACGGATAACCTTAACCTTAGCATACTTAATAGCGGACAGGGAGTCTGCTACATGGGACAGACCTGCAATACCAGTTGCGAAGGTTCTTCTTACGTCGGTATCGATCAGAGCCATCTCTGCTGCTTCATAGTAATACTTATCATGCATATAGTGGATCAGGTTCAGGATGTTAACATACAGAGCTGCACACCAGTCAAGCATGATGTCATATTTATGCATAACTTCATCAAAGTCAAGATACTCGGAAGTAATCGGTGCGATTTCAGGACCACACTGCATATGCTTTCCGTTCTTGTCAAGGTGCTTCTCGTCCTTACCACCGTTGATAGCGTACAGTAAGCACTTAGCCAGATTTGCACGAGCACCGAAGAACTGGATCTCCTTACCGGTCTGAGTAGCGGATACACAGCAGCAGATGCTGTAATCATCGCCCCAGATAGGCTTCATAACATCATCATTCTCATACTGGATGGAAGATGTTGTTACAGAAATCTTAGATGCATACTTCTTGAAGTTTGCAGGAAGAGCGCTGGAGTACAGAACGGTCAGGTTCGGCTCAGGGCTGGGTCCCATGTTCTCAAGAGTATGAAGGAAACGATAGTCGTTCTTGGTAACCATATGACGGCCATCCATTCCGATACCACCAACTTCCAGAGTAGCCCATACAGGGTCACCGGAGAATAACTGGTTGTAAGAAGGAATACGAGCGAACTTAACCATACGGAACTTCATGGTCATATGGTCGATCAGCTCCTGAGCTTCTTTCTCAGTCAGAGTACCTTCCTTCAGGTCTCTTTCAATATAGATATCCAGGAAAGTGGAGATACGTCCTACAGACATAGCTGCACCGTTCTGGGTCTTGATAGCTGCCAGATATCCAAAGTATAACCACTGAACAGCTTCCTTAGCGTTGGTAGCAGGACCGGAAATATCATAGCCGTAAATCTTAGCCATTTCCTTCATTCCCTGCAGAGCCTTGATCTGCTCAGCAATTTCTTCTCTCAGACGGATAACTTCCTCGGTCATTGTACCGTTACCGCAGTTCTTCTTATCCTCTTTCTTCTTTTCGATCAGGAAATCAATACCGTACAGAGCAACTCTTCTGTAGTCGCCTACGATACGTCCACGACCATAAGTATCAGGAAGACCTGTTACGATATGAGTATGACGAGCAACCTTCATCTCATCTGTGTAAGCATCAAATACTGCCTGGTTGTGAGTCTTATGGTAATCAGTAAAAATCTTGTGGAACTTAGGATTAACCTCATAGCCATAAGTGCTTGCGGCTTCCTCTGCCATCTTAATACCACCATAAGGCATAAATGCTCTCTTTAAAGGCTTGTCTGTCTGAAGACCAACGATCTGCTCAAGATCCTTCATAGACTCGTCAATGTAGCCGGGGCCATAAGAAGTAAGGCTGGATACAACCTCTGTTTCGCACTCTAAAACACCGTCGTGCTCACGCTCTTCCTTCTGTAACTCCTGAAGTCTTCCCCAAAGCTTATCAGTAGCTTCGGTAGGGCCTTCCAAAAAGCTTTCATCCCCATCATACTGTGTGTAGTTTCTCTGGATGAAGTTACGCACATTGACATCTACATCCCAATGGCCGTCTTTCACAAAACCTCTCCATGCTTCTGCCATGAAAATTTACCTCCTTCTGGTAAAATAAAAATATTATCAGCAGGAAACCTTGACATGGTTTACCTACTGTTGTTTACGTTAAAAGTGTACTACTAATAAAGGTCAAGTGTCAACCGTTTTGCGCAATGCATGTAGTTTTGTACATTATTTCTTATTGCTGGAAAATAGCAGGCTTTTTACTTCCTGCTATATCTGAAATCGCACTTATCATATCCTTCTGCAATCGTTCCGGTTCTCTTTAATTCCATTCCCATAATATCTGCCAGAAGATAATCATATCTGCAAAGATATTTTGCAAGCTCCGGGCATCCCTCATCCTTACAGAGCTTTACTGCGCCGCATTCCAGATAGTCATAGCCCAGATCATATTCTCCGTTTCCCGGAAGCACATCTACTACCCAGTCATTTTCATATTGTTTTTTCTGGCTTTCCTCTGCCCACTTTAATCGCGTGGGCAGACGCTTCTCATCCAGATAGGAGTCTGCATTACCGGAAAGCTTTTTAATGAGGGCTGAATGTGCAATGCCTTTATAAAATACTTCATAGTTTTCTTCTGCGGAAAGTCCGGTACACCGATTCATTGTAATAAAATAAATTCCCATTACATAAGGAGCAATCATGTTTTTGGCTCCAATCTCTTTTGCCCGGGCAAAAATGGACTTGTACTCTTTTCCCATTTCCCTGAGCGCCTTTCCTGTAACGCCTTTTTCCTTTAAATAAGGCTTACAGGCTCCATGATACATATGGCCTACCAGCCATGCCTGAAATGAATGTTTCATAAGTGCCTCCTGCTAACCAACGCCATTTTATCATATTTCTTCATACAATGAAATACGAATTGCATTCAAAGTTCTAGTGCCAGATCAGTAACCCAATATGGTAGAAAATAAATGCTAAAGCTAAGGAAAATACCAGGTAATAGATAACGGAAAGAGCAATCCATTTTTTAGAGTGATTTTCCCTAAAGGTTGCTGCTACCGTCATTGTACAGGGTACATTAAAGACAATGGCCATGATAAAGCCAAGAGCCTGTGCCTTATTGATCACCTGCGGTAATAAAGCCATCATGCCTTCCGTCATTCCCAGGGATTTTGCATTAAACGCAGCGTTTACCATATCTGTATTGCTATATAATGCATTGATCACTCCAAGCAGTGATTCCTTTGTGACCATAGAAGATATGTAAGCCATAAACATCTGCCAGGTCATACCAAACTGACTGGTAACAGGTTCGATCAGCTGTCCTGCCTTGGAAAGGATACTGTCGGTACCGAACCATGCATAAGACAGAAGATAAAATACAATAGACACAAGGGTAATAACCTTAAACGCCCTGCTGAAAATATCCTTTGCTTTCATAAGGGTTGTTCTGATGATATGTCCCCACTTCGGCTTATGGTATGGCGGAAGCTCCATGATAATACCGCCCTTATCTCCCTCGCTGATCAGTTTCCCTCTGAAAATCCTGGAAGCTAAGAACAAGGATCCTATTGTTGTAAAAAGCATTACCAGCATGATCGCCAAAGATCCCATTGGGCCATAAAATACCATGGCCAGCATAGGTGCAAGAGAAAGCGTAGATCCGCAGGGAATGCTCCAGACAAGGATCATGGTAAGAAATCTCTGTCCGGAACGATCAATGACGCGGCTGCCTGCCACTCCCGCCATGTTACATCCCATGCTCATAAGAAGCGAGCACACGCTTTTTCCCTGCAAGCCCAGCTTCTCCATAGCAGAATTAAACACAACAGAAATTCTGGCCATATAACCTACATCTTCTATGATCGCAAAGGTAAAAGTAACCCCCAGAACAAATCCCGCCATAGATATGGTAAATGCCAGCACATTGGGCAGCACCACATACACCAGCTCTGCCAGAGGCTTCCAGACATTCATGGAAGTCATCAGCTGCTCTAAGGGCCCGCTGATCACACCTGTTAATCCAAATCCCAGTCCCATAACGGGCGCCGCTACGACCATTGCCAGTGCAAGCGCTGCTACGATAATCCCAACTGCGATCCATTTTCCGGAATGTTTCCCCAGAGCCTTCTGATCAAATCCATTAAGCTTTATGTCCTTATCTGATCTTTTAACGGTTCCCTTTAAAAGCTCATCAATATACTCATATTTATGCTTTCCGGAAAGCATAAGCCCCTGATCTGTCTTTTCAAGCTCACGGATTGCAAGCTTTTCTTTTGTAAATAAGCGATCCTCTTTTTGCCTGCCTGCAATTTCTTCAAATTTTATTTTCGGATCCTGTGCATAGTATTTCATAAGTCCTGCACTGTCCGCTGTTTTCCCATTTACTGCCGCGTCGACAAGCTGCTTTTTTAATTCTCCATATCGCTTTGTTTCTGAGGCAACAAATCCGACTACCGGAATGCCCATCCGCCTGCTCAGCTCCTGTGTATCGATCTGGATCCCTTTTTTCTCCGCCACATCCATCAGGTTTAAAATAAGAATGACCGGTGTATTTGTGCCAATATAATCCACATACATATACAGAGAACGGTCAAGCTGGGAGCTGTCCACAAGAATGGCTATCAGATCTGCCTTTCCGGATCGGATGAAATCTGCTGTGATCTGCTCCTCATTAGAACCTGCAGATAAACTGTAGCTCCCGGGAAGATCAATAATATGATACTCCGTATCCTGATAATGAAAGCTTCCTTCCATACGCTCTACGGTTTTACCCGGCCAGTTGCCCACATGCTGGTGTGCGCCTGTAAGACCATTGAAAACCGTGGACTTTCCGGAATTTGGCTGTCCTAATAATGCGATTGTCTTACTCATGCTCTGCCTCCCTCTATCTCAATTCCTTCGCAATCCTGTTTGCTTAATGCAATAATAGATTCTCTGCAATAAAACAAAACCGGCTGGTTCTTCTGATTTTGAACTACCTGGATCCTGCTGCCCTCAACAATTCCTATTCCTATCAGTCTTGAGATCAAGTGATGACTGCCGCTTACAGTCTGCACCACTCCACAGTCTCCGGCCTTTGCCTCTGACAACTTCATGCCGTTTATCCTCCTCATCTAAATATTGTTTCTATAGTTTGTCTCAACTAACTTACACTACTTTATAATGGTATTCAAAATATATCTATACCCTATTCGTTCAAAAAGGTCTGTTTAGCCATATGTTTTAAATTTTTATTGAATTGCCAAACATTTGATTTATAATGTTTTTATTGAGGTTCCTTTGAATAAAAGAAAGACGTATTTGATGAAAAAAGATAATTTTAGCAAAAATATAGAACGTTTCCTGACAGGCGACCATGATGTTGTTACCTTTCACCATGATACCTCTGATGGTTTCCTTAATCTGACCGCATACTATATCCTTCCGGGTATCTATCTGGTGTTAAATGATATTCATACCCAGATGGTACCCAGCAACAGAAACACTATGCCTCAGGATATTCTGCTGATTAATTATTGCAGACAAGGAAGATGTGAATTTCAGATTAACAATGACAACTACAGCTATATCGATACAAGACTGATGAATATTTCCTCCCAAATGGTACAGGATTATTTTTATTATCCCTCATCCTATTATGAAGGTTATGAGATCTATGTCATGGCAGACATGTTTCAGGATGAAACCAAAAAAGTCCTAAACCTGTTTCAGATTAACCCGGAGGATCTGATCAGACTGTACCGCAGCGGCGCCGTTTTCTACACACCGGATCCCGTCCTCCGTCTGTGGAATCATATCACAGAGCATTGTGCCTTCAACAACATTGGCCAGCTTCGCCTTGATACCCTTCAGCTCCTAAAATATTTTCAGGATCATAAGCCTGAGGATGCTTCCAATACTCTTTATCTGTCCAAGGTACAGGTTATTCTGGCAAAAAAAGTCCAGAATTTACTGACCCAGGATTTAAGTCAGCACCTTTCCATGCGGTCTGTCTCCGAAATATTAGGGGTTAGTGAAACCAGTTTAAAGCGGTATTTTTATTCCGTCTTTGGAGTTAATGTTTCTACCTACATGAATGAAGTGCGCATGAAAAAAGCCACAGAACTTTTAGTTTCCTCTGAAATGAGTATTTCCGATATTGCAAAAACCTGCGGATATGTCAATCAGGGGCGTTTCGCCAGCGTCTTTCGGTCGTACTATGGGATGAAGCCACTGGATTACCGTAGGAATTCAAGATTTTCCTGAAGGAAAAAGCTTTTCTTTTCTGCCCTCCAGAAACTTTTCCATTTTTTCAATATAAGCTTCCGGCTGAAGGATAAAGCCTACATGTCCTCCCGGTGCGTCCAAAATCTCTGCATCCAGGGGCCTGAAAAGAGCGGCCAGTCTGTCCTGGTCTTCCTTCTTAAAAATATCATGCTCCGGGAACAGGATCTGAATCTTGCCGCGCAGATATTCAAAATCCTTTTTCTCAAATTTCTTATAATCCTTTAACATGTATACACTTTCAAAGCTGTGGATAAATTTTTTCTTATAATGGAGATCAGAAGCCACCGTTTCATAAAAGGTTCTTCCATACGCCTGGTTATCCGGCGACTCACACTCTAAAAATCCGTCACATTTTTTCAGCAGCAGCTTCATTTCTGCTTTTGCCGGAATTAATTTCAGAAAAGACACAATGACAGGCTCACTTATCCGTTCCTTCTTTAAATCCCGGACATAATCAGCGTCGATCGTCAGAGTTGTAAGCAGAATCATTGCCTGTACCATCTGTGGAAATTTCTTGGCAAATATCTGCGCATGGATACCGCCATCGCTTCCGCCTAGCAGGATTACCTGTTCAATAGAAAGCTTTTTTAAAAGATCTTTTGCAAAATCAATCTGCTCGTCTGCTATTACTGTATGAAGGGGATACTCATAAATCAGAAAACGGTAGTTTTCACTGAAATGCAATGCGTAAGACATCCACATTTCCTGCATTTCCAGTCCATGGAAAAACAGAATAACGGGCGCGTCTTCCTTTCCCCCATACTGATAACGGATCTTAATTCCATTTACTTCAATTATTTTGTAAGGATATTTTTGTAAAAATGCCTTATATTCCGCTTCAAAATCTCTTGTCTTCCCCATTTTTCTGTCTCCTTGTCTTTTTCTGTTATTTCACCCGGCAGCTCCCCCTGATCGGTCCGGGTATTTGATCAGATCATAAATTTTTCCACTCTCGCCGCAATCGCGTATCCCGGCCAGTTTCATGCCCAGATGCACATATTTATCGCACTTAGACTTTGCATCCGTATCAAGAATTACAGGGACCTGAAGTCTGTTTCCCTCTGCAAACGCCATTTCCATAGCTTTACGCATGTACCCCTGTCCCTGGTAGCTTTCCGTCACACATACCAATCCCACGAAAATGTAAGGCTTCTTTTCCTTATCCATCTGATCCTTTAAGCCTGGCCCGCCTTTCGACATAACTTTAACAAATCTTATCATTTCTGCTAAGCTCATAGCCTGGAACAGCGCTTTCACTAACTGCATTCCGGCCTTAAGGCTTACCTTCTGCCCCGGTATTTTATAGGCAATATATGCTTCCCCCTGCTTACTCGTCGTATAGAGAAAGCCTCCCTTTAGAGCCATACGGGCATAGCCGCTGATATAAGTTGCTACAGCTTCCTGACTTCGAAAGCAGGATGACAATCCTGTTTCTTCCCCGTAATCGTAATATCCAAAAGCATGACCTATTTCCTTAACCTTCTGTTCATCAAGTTCTTTTGCCTGCATTTGTTTTTCTCCTGTTTTCCAGTTTTCTTCTTATGTTTATGTTAGTCTTGGCTAACTATTATGTCAATATATTTCTTTCCACAGCCCGTTTAACAGCTTTGATCTGCTTGGATGTCCGCCTGATCCGTGTACAGACGGAAGCTCCCTACAGAGAATACTGTGGCTATAAGATCTCCGGGACTTGTTTCATAAAAGCTTTTATGATACATTAGATGTTGTAATCATAACAGATAAATTTTATGGTACGAAGGAAGGATAACATTATGTTTGATATGAAGCCAGAATACTACATTGGAATTGACATGATCGATCAGGAACACAAACAGTTATTTGACTACGCTAATGAAGCCTATGAGCTCCTGCATGAGGAATTCACACCGGACAAATATGACAAGATCGATGCCATTCTTAAAAAGCTCCGTGATTACACGGTAAAGCACTTTACAGATGAAGAAAATTATATGGAATCCATTCATTACAAGAAAATCTTCACCCAAAAGATCCAGCATCAGGAATTTATCACCAAACTTGATAAATTTATTGAAGAGCATGAAAACGAAACCGAGGATCAGGACGAACAGATCATGAGCATCCTGAACTATCTCACCGACTGGCTGGTGAACCATATTTTGCATGTGGATGGACAGATTCCAAAAGAATAATTTCCTCCAAATATAAACGTTGCTTTTTATTTTATCGTTCCGTCAATGAAAATGACACTTCCTTTTCTTTGTTTATCCATAACTGAGTGTTAATGTAATTGATGACATGTCATATGTCATGAACGGCGGTGTGTACCCGGTTTCTGATTCATAAATATAAAGTTCCTCCCCGGACGGAGAAATCAGAACCGGACAGGCGCCTCCCGATGTATTTCCCGCATCGGTACATAATTCCATACGCAGACAATCCCCCTCCATGCGCCATACCCCTCTGAAAAACAAGGTATATTCAACATTATCCTCGAACCGGTGATAAAGCCTTGCCAGACCTGCAAACTCAGGGTCGCAGTCTCCATAATGCAGCTCCAGTCTCCAGTCCTCACACACCCATGTCGTATCCGCAAGTCCCTCATTCGTCGGTGGCAGCCACCAACCGTCTCCCGGTGGATCCATGGCATCATCCGCAACGCCCATAAACTCATTACATCTAGTCAAATCCATAAGCTGTGCCTGCTCATCGTATCCGGCCGGCAGAATCATTGAGCCATAATCACTTACCTCCGGATACCAGTGTGTCTGTGCTCCATTCCCTGCAATAATATTAATCTCAGTGTCCGGCTCCTCACGGAATTCCTCAAAATTGACAAACACCAGCACCGGATCCGCATTTTCACTTCGATAAAGCACTTCATCCACCTGTGGCCAATTGCCATCCTGTGTCGAAACCCAGATCACATGGTTAACTGCCATAGAGGTATTTTCATCTCGGGGCACGATACAAAACAAATCGCCATAACCGGCTCCAATAATGCGTTCTTCCGGAATTTCAGCCAGAAAGGGCATATCCGCAAGCAGGGCGGAATTATTTTCTTGTATCCAGTCCGGAATAATGGACATATCATTTTCATCCCGATATCCCAGATATGCGACAGCACCAGCCAACTGTTCTTCATCCTCCATCCAGCTTTGCAAATCCAAAACCGTCCACCCGGTCTGCGTTTCGCCTGTCGGCGTTTCATCTGTCGGTATTTCCCCGGAAATTTCCTCTTCCGGTTCTCCGTTCTCTCCACCGTCTGTATTTTCTTCTGCATAGGCTTCTTCCGTCTGCTCTTCAACCGGATCTGCCGGCTGGACACCAGCCTCCTGTCCCCTACTCTTTCCACAGGCCGTCGCTCCTGTCAGTATGACCATAATCAAAATCCATATGATATAATGTTGAAATCGAACTTTATGCATGTTATGTTTTCTTCTCCTCTCTCAGCCGGCACTGATCTGCAGCTCTCTCGGTTCTTCTCCGGCGCCAAACAGAGCATAACCGCTAAGCGACATATAATCAGCCCACTCTCGCCACTCCATGGTCCATTCATCCCTTCTGCGTTCAAGGAATGCTCCGCAAATAGCATTCCCGGATGCTCCATCAGTCTGCTCATATAGCAGATAGGAGAAAACCATACCGTTCTCATTCATTCCCAGATAGGTGCATTTTCCTTCGTACCCGACATAAAGTCCCACATCATAATTAGAGTCCTGATACAAAAAAGTACCCTCATGCTCCATATCAAACCCCAGATAATAATAATCCGTATATTGTGTTTCTCCGTCGGTATAAAATGTCGTTTCAGTGCTAAAGCCTTCTCCCTCATAAAGACCCATAACCACTCTGGAAAAGTCCGGACTCTGCTCAAAGATGATCTGCTCAAGTGCAGATGCCACCTCATATACGTTACTCTCTGTAACAGCCTCCACCCTTGTCAGTCCGCAAACCGGCTCCGTTATACAGAAATACCCAGCCTCCGCACAGGAATAGAGATCAAGGTACGATACCATTCCATCCTCTGACACAAAAACCGGCACCGCATATTCCCCATTCATGATGGTCAACATGGCAGCATCTATATAATCCTTATAAACTCCGTGTACTTCGTATTCCTTTCCGAACTCCAGATTGCCTGAAGCAAAAGCTGAAACTGTCCAGTCATTTTCCTCGATCCGCACTGTCATTCTTCCGTCCCTGTAAGTTACCGATACCGCCTGATCAAAGCTTAATTCTCTGTCCGCACGGGCGTGCTCTGTCATTGGTGAAAGTATATGCTCATATAATCCGCCACCTGCCATCACATAAACCGGAACAGCAGCCTGCAGCACTCCCTGCCCATCCAGATACATAGGCAGCTCCAGATTGATATGATTCTCCTGGATAGTCTCCATTCTCATCAGCAGATACTGTGCATAAATTTCCTGCCTTTCTTTAACTTCTGCCTGATTGAAAAAAAAGGATTCAAAGAGGTATTTCATATACTGATCTGACTCATATGCAGCCTCCTTCCGTATATGCCGAAGCACTGCGTCCTCTGCTGTCTCTCCTTTCCGGGTTTCAATATCAAGTGTTGCTATCAGATCCCTCTGATCCATCCTCTTTCCGCTTTCCAAATTCAGATTATATGTATAATATATGGTGTAATCGTCCATAGTGCTGTATTTTGTCAGAAGCAGGCTTAAAACATCATCATTGCGATAAGCCTCATATCCAACCTTGCACCAGACAAAACTTTCTTCGTCCAGTTGCTTCATCACATCCTGACAGACCTCCCGGATCTCCCGGTTTATTTCCTTTGCGCCCTCACTGTCTAAAAGAATTTCCGGCACATGGTAATCCACATCCACAAGATAATCGTCCATCAGTTTCACGGTCCCTGTTCTGGTAAAAGCGTCACTCACCAGATTCTGTGCAAGGAGCGTATCCGTATCACTGTCCTCCGGTTCTGTACCCGTTTTGGATTCTCCATCCGGTAAGCAGATAAATTACACTCAGCATACTCAATATTATTTTCAGATTTCGTTTGTTTTGCATCCTATCCCTCATTTCCAGCATATTTTCAAATGAAACACATGTCCTGTTACAGTCTGTTGCCCTGCGTTATTCTAATAACCTCCAGGCTGCCAGCGCTTCGTTTGTGTCTGTGCGCCGATAGATACATCTTTTTTGTGATCACAAACAAACTACTGAGTGATAAAAGAAGGATCCTCTCTTATCAGTTCAATGAATGCCTGTGCAACATCCGGGTCAAACTGTGTTCCTTTTCCTCGTTCCAATTCACCCACTGCATACTCCACACTTAGTTTTTCCTTATAAGCTCTTTTGGATACCATGGCGTCAAAGCTGTCGCATACCGCAAGAACTCTTCCCAAAATTGGTATTTCCCTTCCTTGAATTCCGTTTGGATATCCTTTTCCGTCATAGCGTTCATGATGCGACAAAACAGCCGGGATTACATAATTCATATGGGGCAAAAAGTGGATCATCTCAACGGATTTTTCCACATGGGTCTTCATTATGCTGTATTCTTCGTTTGTCAGTTTTCCTTTTTTCTTTAAAATATCATCCTGAATACCGATCTTGCCAATATCATGAAGAAGACCTGCCACCTTTGCCGTCTGAACATCCTCCTTGAGAAGTCCCAGCTTTGCTGCCAGTTTTTCTGCATATTTTGAAACATTTTCTGAATGTTCAAAGGTATAGGAATCTTTGGCGTCGATCGCTGCCATAAGTGCAAAAATCGTAGGCGATACCTGATTATACCCTTTTTCACTATCCTGCTTCTTATCTTTTAAGGCCTTTTCATATATTTCAATACAGTTTTTACCATTTTCTTTTGCATAAAATGACGCACGTCTGGCCTGCCGGAACAGCTCCGCTGCATTCTCTGCTGTTGAAGCATTCCATGCAATTCCAATACTGAAGGTAATCAGCTGAATAACATTCGGTTTATCCTCTTTTGTCTCCAGCATTGCATTCTGGATCTGCTTTGCAAATGAGATCAGTTTTTCTTTATTATTTTCCGGTGTAATGATTAAATACTCGTTGGCGCCAACACGAAATACCTGCATATCCTCATTTGCAAGATCCTGCATCTGTTTCGCACACCAGTGTAAAACCTGATCTCCTACGTTTTCCCCATACAGGTCATTGTATAACTTGAAATTATCTATATCGAGATAGATCATTCCTGTAGAACGAGCTTTAATATCTAATTTTTGAAGTCTCTCACGACAAAAATTCCAGTTATATAAACCTGTCAGTCCGTCATGGATGGATACCTGATACAGTTTTTCATATGCATTAATGCTTTTTAATACACTGGACACGCTGTTTCCTATCTGTCGGATACAATCTACTTCATCATAAATAAACTTATTTTTTCTATGAAGTTCTACATATAAAAATCCATAAATTTCATTATCATATTTAAATACGGCAAATGCAGGGTCTTTATAAAACTTCCCGCTACTATAGAATTGCTGAAGCCGTGCTTCGTCTTCTTCCGTCATCGGAAAATCTTTATTCTCCAGACATTCTACAAAATGACCTTCCTTCTTTTCAAAAATATGTACGCTGGAGTTGACCACCGCTGCATTCACAGTTTCGTAAATCATCTGATATAATTTCTTTTTGCTTACAACAGATGTAACTTCATCCTGAAACTTTGCAAGACAATCAACAATATACTTTTTCTTCCGGGATAAAATGGACTCTACCCGTCTTCTCGTAAAAACTAAGATGAGAACACACCATAGGCCTTCCGCAATCATAAAAACAGTAATAGATTGCTTATCAAAGCCGGTTAACTTCCCGAATATGATATGATCCATATTCAGTTCAAAAAATGCTATAGGAATAAATGCTATAACTGTAGCTGTGAAATAAATTACTCCTGCAATGATCCAGGATGAAATAGAAAAGAAATATTGTTTGTAAATAGCATACACAAGGCAGACTGCCATTCCTACACCGCCAAGTGCATCAAAAGGTAAATATCCTCCTGGCGATAACAGACAGGCAATATTTCCTCCAAAGAGCATTAATACGCCCAGTAACAACGGCCCAAGCTTACGCCGGTACTCGTATTGCGTTCCTATCTTTTTATGAGCAAGAACGGTTACATAGACTAAAACAACAATTTCAACTGCAATCCACAGCCACAGTCCTGCCCTGGCATGATAGACATAAGAAAATTTACCATTTGACAGCTGCTGCCTTTCCGGCATTGGAAGAAGGAAACCGGTAAATGCATTTAAAAGGACTGCAGCTACAGATACCAGCATGCAGATATTTAAAAATCTTCCTTTTCCGGTAATTTCAAGCACGCAAAAAAGAAATCCGTAAATTGCAACGGGAATCGTAAACAGACCAACCATTGAAAAATGAAACCAGAACCGCTCTCCCGGACTGATCTGCAAACGCATCAGAAGAGAGCCTCCGGTCCAACATAGAAGCGCCAGCAGAATGACTCTTAAATAGTACATTACCTTTTCATCTCTGGAAGTGCTGATAAAACAGGACGATAAAAACAAATAACATGAAAATGTTATTATGGAAACAACAATATAAAAATTTCCACCCATTAACAGGCTTTTTAATCCTTCCATAAATTTAATATCTCCCGCCCTTGTAATCTCTTGTTTCTACTATAATTAAACCATAGGATCATCTGTCCATCAACTGTTTTTCCTTTTTTCAAAGTTGCAGACAGCCTATTAACAATATCTGCAGAGTATCATTTAGACAGTTCTTCTACCTTTTCAACGAGTCATGCCTTTCTGTCCCTTTTTGCCATTTACGTGCTTTGCTTCCTTAATTTTATAGAATTGAGGAAACCTGTAAGGTACCCGCCCTACTTGGCTGCGTCTCAAGACGCTGGCTTTCTCTTGCTCTGCATAGTCCGGCAAAGATATATTTTGTATTGAAGTGTAGAAATTTCGTTATATTGATTCATTTCATTCGCCTCAATGCTTTTTAAATTTAGGCTAATATAGTTTAGCTATATACATCAGTGCTCAATCTTTTCCAATGCCAACCTCTGCAACACAAAGTTTTCGGTTAATGCGCCTTTGAATTCAGTAAAAAGGCGGTTACCTTCGCCAAAGGCAGTGGGGGCCAGCTGTGCCAAACGGCGGAGCAGTCCCACATCCACCAGATAAACCTTGAAGGCAGACAAGTCATCGTACTCACGGGCTCGTGCTCCTTGCTTAATATTTTTCAGCATCTCGGTTTACAGCTTACAGTAAAACCTACAAAACCTACCATTTAAAATCAAGGAGAATCTCTGCAAAGAGGTTCTCCTTATCTTTTCTGTTCTTCTATGCTGCAATCCTCTTAAAGGAGGATGCTGCCATGAAATCCGATATCGAGGAACTGCGCAACAAATACATTAAAAATCCACCGGAAGGAATGACACCCAGAGACATTCGCCAGAACAGAAGGTTTTTATATCTTCTAATTTCGCAACCGTCTCGTTTTCATGCCCGCCTCCGTGCGGGCCTTTTTCGTCCAGGAGAGCGCCGGAGGCGGTCTTTCCTATAGTAGCCTTTCTAATGGCGCCACTGCCGGAAATCATGGTTCAATAATATTAAAATAAATCTCCGGTGCCGCCATACTGCCGCAAAGCTCATGAAACAACGTTTCATTGCCGTTTTCTAAGGTAACAAGCTTGTCGATATTCTCCTGATCTCCGTTCGCAATGGCAAGAATACCGGTACGAACGGTCAAGAGCGTCAAATCTGCATCCGCTGTACCTTCATCCTTATAATACAGTAACACGCCATGATGGATCTTCAACAGATAATTTTCGCCATCTGTAAGCTTCAGACGAACTGTGAAAGATTTGTCTGCAAGCTTTTTTGCATCTAGCATGATGCCCATATAATCAAGCATTGTCTGTTCATCCATACCCTGCGCCGTTGTGCCAATGCCCACCCGGGAGGTCTGAGGATAGCCGCCGATACCATTTCGCAGTTCATACGCCGCAACGAGATAGGCATTTCTCCACGCACCGGATTCTGCCTGATAGCCCAGCTGCTCCAGTGCATCCGCACAGAGATAACGGGCATCCGTATTGCTGGGATCTGCAAAGACAAGCGTATTTGTGATCTGTGCTACCCACTGATATTCACCCTTTTCATAGTCCGCGCGCGCCTGCTCAAGTACCGCTTCAGTATCTCCAAGGTACTCAACCAGCTTCTTTGCGTATTCGCTTGGCTCCAGTTCATCCAAATGCACGGGATTGGCATCATACCAGCCCATATATTTCTGATATACCGCTTTAACGTTATGTCTGAGCGTACCGTAATACTGTCTGGTGTACCAGATTTTGTCCAATGCCTCCGGCAGCTCGATCATGGAAGCAATTTCTATGGAGGTATACCCCTGATTAATGTACAGAAGCGTCTGATCGTGAATAAATTTATAAACAGCGGCAGTATTGGTCAGATACTCCTGCACCACATTGCGGCCCCAGTGCGGCCAGTTATGCGACTGAAATACAACCTCCGCATCCGGGAAAAGCGTCTGCGCCTGCGTAATATAACGGGCCCAGCCATTGGCATCGCGCACCTCTGCACCGCGCAGGGTATAGAGATTGTGCATTGTGCCGGTACAGTTTTCGGCCATCCACAAAGCCAGCATATCCGGGAAATATGTATTCATCTCAGCAGGCGATTCCGTTCCTGGCGTCAGTTGAAAAACAGCTTTTACCCCGTCAATCTCTGTCTCAAAAAGCATATCCGTAATTTCAAAGCTGGGTGCGATATATCCCGTACCACCCTGCACGGCGGTCAGACCAATTCCAACAGATAAACGCCCCTGCTCATCATATGGCAGGAAGCTGCCATACTGGTAAAAGACCCGACGCTTCATTGCCGTTCCAACAAAAACATTTTCCTTCATGACGGAATCAGTAAATCCCTGCGGTACAATGACAGCAGTTTTTCCGGAGGCAATCTGTTCCTCCAATGAAAGGGCTGGATCAGCAACATTCTCGCTACTGATCAACCCCTCAATTCCACCATAATGATCTGCATGTGCATGGCTGATAATAATGGCAACGATACGGTCATCTCCCATCTGCGAGCGGAAGAACTTCAGAGCTTCTGCTGCTGTGTAACGGCTGCTACCGCAGTCCATGATGATCCAACCGTTTTTACTTCGGACAAAGGTAATGTTAGAAATATCATAGCCGCGCACCTGATAGATATCATCCGAGACCTGAAACAGTCCATAACGGGTATTGTACTGCGTATTGCGCCAGAGGCTTGGATTTACACTTGTGGGAGCATCGTTATTTTTCCGTACAAAATCGTACGCGTCCTGTGACCAGATTGTCATGCCGTTCTCCGCCTGAATAACAAGAGAGTCCGGCGCTGCAATAAAGCCGCGGCTTGCAAATTCAGATTCCTGCTCATCGCTGAAATCAAGCAGTTGATAAACTTCAGCGTTGGCCTGCGCCGTAATTTCCGTTGCATCTTTGCTTTCAGCGTTCAGGGGCTCAAACACTTCAGACGATGTTTTACCGCAGGCAGTGGCAGAACACAACAGAAAAAGCATAAGGGTCGTCGCAATGATTTGTCTCATAAGTGATTTCCTCCATATAAATTTTTAAAATAGATCCGGCGTTTTCAACGCCGGATCTAAAGGGACTATTTCCCAAGTATGATAGAAAGTTTAATTTCTTTTTCCGTTTCGCTCAGGTCAAAATCCCCGCCGTCGGCAACGGTAATGCGCACCTCATAAAGCGTGCCATCGGTAAGTTCACTCATGGTCTCACCTGCTTCATCCGTAATTGTCCACAACTCGTTTGCGACCTGTATCAGTTTGCCGTCTGCATCATAAGCATAAAGCTTCAGATCAGATACCGTTCCAGAAAGGTTGTTCATACGGAAAGCAACTGTAGTGTTGGGGTGCACATTGCGGACCGCAACGGTATTCAGCCAGCTTGCTGTGCTGCCTTCACCGCCGTCTGCCGTAAACTTCTCCTGCGTCAGCACATTGCGTGCTGCCAGATCCAGATCGATCTCACGATAGGGCATTTCTGGCAGGTATACAAAACGATCCTGCAAGCGCAGCAGCTCAAGATAGCCAGTCGGACAGTAGAGCGCATTGCCGCTGTTGCCAGCGTACATACCGATCGCCATATTGTTATAGCCGTACTTATTGGACACATCCATTGTAAATACCGTCTCACCGGTCTCAAAATCCAAAATAATGTACTGCCACATACCGGTATTCAGATCCTGAACGTAACCGTAAATATAGCCTGTCGCAGTAGAGAGTTTTAGGATTGATGTGTCGCTCAGGTCGTTTCTGCACCAGATACTCTTCATCTCATAACCATCGGCAGTTTTCACAGTGTCCACACGCTGGACACCCGGAGCGATCATAACATTGCCTTTTGTCAGCCAGTTCATATCATAGATGTTAGCATAGCTCTGAATAGAGGAATCGCTGTCAGGGTTCGCAAGACCTACGTTTCCTGCACCAAACCAGTTACACACAATCGTACTGACAATCCCTTCGCCGTTATCATAGACAATGGCAGAGTTCTCAACGGCGACCTGATAACCCTCAGGCAGCTCGTCAAGAACCGGAGAGCTTGCCACGATCTCTCCTGTTTTCATATCAAGCGCCAGCAGATTTACCGGATCTTGATTGTCAGTAAACAGGACAAGATTTGGCGTCAGTGAAGGAGAACAGCCGCCGCCCCATGCAAGAACGCCGCCGGTCGTCTTGTCGCCTTCACCGCTGACCTTGGCGCCAACGCTTTCATATGGCGTACACCACACCACATTTACGCCGTTTTCTGCGCGCAGCAGATAGCAGTTCTGGTTAGTCAGAATAACAGCGCCATCCTTGGAAGCAGCAATGCCGTTTTCTGCACCCTCGCCGGGTGTCAGCTCATGAACAAAAACTGCTTCAGACAAATTTGCCTGTCCGCCGTTCAAAATTGTATCAATCGCCGGGCGTGCAATGTAGCCGATAACTCCCTGCTGTGCACGCTCTGGGTAAATACGGAAGCCGCCGGTGGCAAACCAAAGGTTTCCTTCATAGTCAAAGACTACGGACAAAAGATTTTGCTCCAGCGTTTTGCCAAGCGCAGCCTCTGCCGCCGCCTTAATGTCAATGTCCAGTACCTTTTCAAATTCCGGCAGCACATTTCCATTTTCATCTGTCGTGCGCAGCATCAAAACATGATTATTGCTGGTTGGGCAGACAATGCGATTTTCTGAATCCAGGAAAGTATAAGAACTCTGAATAACATAGCTGCCTCCATCATGCTGCTTTGGAGAGAAATAACCAAGAGTTTTGGTTTCTTCAGCATTCAGATCGCGAATGGCAATACCGCCAAGTAACGGAACAACCGCATGACCGTAACTATCAAAATAAATAGCAGGCGAGGCATTCACATTGGTCGTTTCGTAAGAGACGTTAATTTCCGGATAAATACCAAGGGGGAGAATTTCATCCGTTGAGTCGGTGTTATATCCGTCATGGTGAATGTTGGCATCACTTTTTGCCATATAGGGATTTTCCTCCACCTGCTTGGGTTGCAGTGCCTTTACAGACAGCGCACCGGACAAAATTGCAGCTTCCTCTACAGCCTCTTCTTCCACCGGTTCATCGCTTTCCTGTTTCTCAGTTTCCTGCTCAGGCGGGACCGTTTCCTGTGTATCTGTTTCCTGTGGCTGCTCTGCAGGAGCCTGTTGACTGCTGCACGCAGCCATGGACAGGCACAGCACTGCTGCCAGCAATAAGCTCAATGCTGAACGAATCATGTTTTTCTTTTTCATCAATAATCCTCCTTGTTATGTTCCTTGCCATCTGATTGGATCTGAACAACCGGTGCTTTTCTTTCTAACCAGACACAAAGTCCTTGCCAGAAAGTTTCTTCTGTTACCGGCTCCAGCAAAAAGTAATCCACTCGCAGTCGGAAGGCATGAAGCGAAAAATCCAGATCACTACACCAGATGATCCTGCATGCAGGACAAAGCGTGCGCAGGTGTTCTACCGCATTCAGTCCGGCCACTCCTGGTAATGAGATCACCGCATTTCTGAACCCATCCTTTGCCACAATCTCAAAAAATTCCTCCTGATTCTGATATTGCTCAATCTGGGGAAATAATTTTTTTTCCTTGCAGAACCGGGATATCTGCTCTTCCAAGCGTGCTCCCTGTGTTTCCTGCTCTGTCAGCACGGCGATGCGATACATTCCTTTCCTCCCTTCCCAATCAGATGACACAAATCTTGGCTCAGTATAACCAGTCATGCGCAGCTTTTTCAAGACAGTTGGCACGAAAACCCCGCAAATGGCACGAAAGTCGATTTCTCTATCTCACAGAGGCCGAACGTTTGTGATATAATCATTTTGTACTATTAATAGGAAGGAGCCTTTTAACATGCGAATTGCAATTGTGGATGATCTTGCTGAAGATCGCGCGCTGCTGCGAAGCAGGTTGACCCGGCAGTTCAGCCGCAGAAAAATTGCGGCGGAATTTTCGGAATTTGCAAACGGTGAAGATTTTCTTGCAGCTGAAAAAGAGCAGTTGTTCACCGTTGCCTTTCTGGATGTTTACATGACGGGGATGAACGGTGTGGATGTAGCTCGGCAGCTCCGAAAAATAGATACGGACTGCCTGTTAATTTTTACTACTACTTCGACCGACCATGCACTGGAAGGCTTTCAGGTGCGCGCCATGCAATATCTGGTAAAACCTTTTACAGAGGAAGACCTGGATCAGCTAATAGATGAGATCCTTGAAAGACTCCCATTCCCTGACAAATATATGGATGTGAGGGTAAGCGGTAGCGACATTCGTCTGTTTTACCAGAACATCATCTATGCCGAACATTTTGCACACATGATCAACGTTCATACTACGGCAGGAAAAACGCTTGCCACGCGGCAGCCATTCAAAACATTTACTGAGCCGCTGAAAGAAGACTCCCGCTTTTTCATCTGCAGTCGTGGCGTAATTGTCAATCTGGAGCATGCCACTGATTTCGAGGACGCTGCTTTCCATATGGATGATGGAAGCCGAATTTATGTTAATCAGGAGCTTTTGAAAAATGCCAGGCAAGCCTTTATGGAATTCTTGCTGCAAAGGGGGCATAAATCATGATAGACCTGCTGCGCCCAATTCTGGAACTATGCATTGTAATCCCCGGTCTTCTACTTGCGTATTTTCCGGTAAAATCCTACTTAAAACGACCGTTGGCTAAAATTTCTATATGGCTGCTGCCATTGATACTGAGTCTTTGCATTTGCTTAGGGTTATTTTGCTGGTATTTTCATTCCTCTACATTACCTGCACTTGCGCTCATTGCACTGATTACGATCATTCTGTACCTGAAAACTCTCCGGATCTCTCTCTGGAAATCCGGAACAATCGCTCTTTCTGTCTGTGCGGTATTTGCTTGTATAAACAGCCTGTCAAGGGCACTTAATGCTGTCATCCTGCTGCACGCACAGAGCATACAGGCAGATCCATGGTTTGACCTGCGGACATGTTTTTTTTATAACGCAATTTGCTGGTTTGCGACAGCCATTACCTATTATCCGGCTACTCATGCAGTACGAACAATGGTTGAGGACGACAATTTTGCTCAGACGTGGTATGTATTCTGGATTTTGCCGCTTATGTTCATCACGCTTAATCTGTTTATGATCCCACGCTATCAAAATACGCTTTATACCGGCAGAGTTCTTCAAGGCTACATTGTCCTCAACATTACCCTGCTAATTCTTCTGTTTTGGTTCTATGCAGTTTTCCTGATGATGGCAACCAGCCTAAACCGAAATGCCAGGCTACAGCAGGAAAATCAGTTGCTATCCATGCAGCAGCAGCGATATGAAAAACTTAAAACCGCCATTGAAGAAGCTCGCCTGGCGCGGCACGACATGCGGCATCATCTGAACCAGATTTCTGCATTATCAGAAGCCGGTGATATGGAAAAACTGAAAGCATATCTTGCGCAAACTGTTTCCCGAATTCCCGATTTGGATATGCGTTTCTGTGAGAACCATGTGGCAGACAGTGTGCTCGGTTATTACTGCACACTTGCAAAACGAGAAGATATTCCGTTTTGTGCACAGATTGATCTGCCGCAGACACTTCCTATGGATGAGATCGACATGTGTCTGGTGTTGTCCAACCTGCTGGAAAACGCACTGGAAGCAAGCCTTCGTACCGCCCCTGCCAAACGACAAATCCAGGTCACCACATATCTGCACGCAGAGCGCCTGCTTCTGATCGAGGTTAAAAACACATTTGATGGTGAAATCAAAGAAAAGAATGGGATGTTCCGCTCCTCCAAACGAAAAGGAAACGGCATTGGCATCCAATCTGTGCGGAATATTGCGGAAAAAAACGGCGGTGCGAGCACCTTCACCTATCAAAATAATCTTTTCTCTGCAAAGATTATGCTTCGCGGGTAAATCCTGCTTTTATCTTGCTAATCCATTATCTATTGTATAGTTAAGATAATAAATTCCAGGGATCGGAGAAGGATTATGAATTACGCATTTACAAATGGAAAAATACTAAACGGAAATAAAGATATGCAATTACAGGAAGGTCTCTGCATTGCGATAATGAGAAACTGGTAAATACCATTATGAGCTCCTCCCTTACCCGGGCAGTCGCCTACAAAATGGCATCCGACTTTGCAAAAACGGAATTGTTAAGCGGAGTTACAACCATCCGAACTGTCGGCGGACTTGGCAGCTTTGACACCCGTCTTCGGGATGAAATAGAAGCTGGTGCCAAAATCGGGCCTCGAATTCTTGCTTCCAATCAGGGGATCTCCGTTCCTGGCGGACATATGGCTGGATCTGTAGCTATTGCTGCAGCAACCATTCCAGATCACTTGACCATCTTGAAAAATCAAAGGAAGAGAAGGTCGATCTGATAAAGCTTATGATCACCGGCGGTGTAATGGATGCAAAGGAAAAAGGTGTTCCCGGGGAACTGAAAATGTCACCTGAGATGGTATGCGCTGTCTGTGAGAAAGCACATGCCTAAGGAAGGCAGTACACCCCAATAGGCAATATTATTCATGGTATAAGTCATTCCCCACAGGAGATAAAACAGGCTGTAGAATGCAACAAACCCCCATCCGCTTGGGCGAATTGTAAACAGACATACAATTACGATTGACTCGTTGCTGCCCCTAAAGGGGTGTGCGTACTATACTTAGCCCCGACCCTTAAAAGGGTCTTCATATTCTTTTACACTCTGTTTATCCGGTGCGATACCATGCAGAAACCCGCAATAGATCCTTATAAAAAGCGATTACCGTAACGAAGCTGATCAAAAGCTGGCTCTTGCCATTGCAAAAGAAAAAAGGAGCAGGACAATGCTTCTGTACTGTCAATATTTATAAAGAATTTATATATGATTTTCTAAGCGCTACATAGGAAATCAGAAAGTTTGCTAACCAGCCAGCCGGTACGGCAAGCCAGACAAATGCAATACCAAAACGCGGTGCAAAAATCAAAGCAACCGACAGACGGATCGCAAGGTTTACCATATTAGCTATAAGAAATGGACGCATGATTCCAAGTCCACGCAGAACTCCATCCGTTGCCATCTTAATGCCCATGAAAATAAAGAAATAGCCAAGCCATCTCATGTAATCCCCGGATACCTGATATGCGAAAGCAGTTCCATCTTTTCCCAGAAATAATGAAGAAATCTGGGTATGCAGTGTTTCAATAATTATAAAAGCCAGGACTGCAAAGCATAGATCTAACACCAGTGCCGCATGATAACCTTTTTTGATACGCTTTATTTTCTGAGCACCAAGGTTCTGGGACACATACGGCGAGACTGCATTGCCGATGGACACAAATATCAGTGAGAAAATATTCTCCACTCTCATTGTTGCCGAATAGCCCGCAAGTGCCTGCGTACCAAATGGGTTTACAACTGCCTGTACGATCATCATACCTATTGATACTGTGGACTGTTGAAGAACTGACGGTATGGCAATCCGGAGCATATAATGTAACTCCTGTCCGTCAAACCAGTGAAAGGTACTCTTATATTGGCGCATCCGATATAAAAAAATCAAGAGTGAAAATACTGCGGAAATGCCCTGTGCAATCAAAGTTGCAAGGGCTGCACCAAACACACCCAGACCAAGTCCTGCCACCATCCAAAGGTCCATAATAATATTCAAAATAGAAGAAAATATCAGAAGACCCAACGGAATCTTTGATTCCCCGATTGAGGTGAACATCGTTGAAAGGATATTGTACATAAACAAAAACGGAAATCCTACAAAATATACCCGCAGATACACTACTGCTTCCTCCAGTATGTCAGCGGGCGTTTGTAAAAGTCTCATCATCAGATGGGAGAAACTAAAGCCGAATACACCGAGAAGTATGCTTAAAATCAGAAAGCTGATCAAAGATGTCGACACAATAGTTTTCATTTTGCCGTAATCTCTGGCACCAAAATAGCGGCTCACCAATACGCCTGCACCGACACCGGCGCCGAGGGCCACACAAATAAATACATTCGTAAGCGCAGCGCATGCACCGACAGCCGCAAGTGCAGAGGAACCAACATACTGACCGACAATGATGGAATCAGCCATATTATATACCTGTTGAAAAAAGCTGCCCAGAATCATAGGCATTGCAAAAACAGTCAATGCTTTAAGTGGGGCATCTGTGATCAGATATTCATCTTTTGACATTATCCTATTTCTCCTTAATTCCTGCTTTTTTCTGGAATTTCTGCCACGATTTGTTCCAATGTCAATACATCGGCCGGCATCAGGCATGTCGACAATGTTTTTATATCACAAATAACACTTTAAAGCTTCAAAAACTTTCAAATATCCATTTGCATACATATGAACTCCATCAATGGCATACTCTTCCTTCTGCTCTTCATTTTCGTCAACAAGATTAGCATTACAATTTATATTCTTACATTCATACTTTTCTGCTATATTTCCCGACAACCTGTTTTTTTACTTTCCGTCTGATTCTGTGGATCTTCTGCTGTGCGGATACGACACCAGACCAGAGCGCCTATGCTTTCCCTCTGAATGATGAAAAATTAAAGGTGATGGAATCTGTAGAGCTTCACAAGCAGAAACGGGATGAGATTCTGGCGAACCCCTATGGATATTATCATCCCGTGGAGAAGCCTGTCAACCTCTAAAACGCTTCGCACTTCTTCAATCGCAAAACACTGACAGAATATGGCGGTGCCTCGTATACGAACTCTGAGGAAGCGCCATGCATATTCACGGTAATATTCTTCACCTTCTCCGGCTCTTCAAAGCTGTTTTCATCCCCCTTTTCACCGCTAAGAAGTGTTACGGTATAGTCGCCCTGTACCTGACAGTCCAGTGTAATGGAAACCGGA